>Ga0080004_1196899_pt1 | contig 150393 bp, 186 predicted proteins | sample WasSprMetagenome_FD_69207 | JGI IMG/M metagenome (GOLD analysis project Ga0080004, IMG submission 69207) | Sulfidic aquatic microbial communities from Washburn Spring, Yellowstone National Park, USA - WS (SPADES assembly) (version 2) | ecosystem: Environmental > Aquatic > Thermal springs > Hot...
CACTGTTTGCTGACAGTCTTTTGGGTTCTTATCTTAAGAGAGTAGAAGAAGCTTACTATAGAAGTCATAAAGAAATGCTGGAAGAGCTAAAAGACTTAGAAGAAGGTGGGATTTTTGTAACTGTTGGTATAAGAAATTTTCTAGAAGCCGATTATTTTGCATGGTATTTAGATGAATGGAATGAGAAAATAGCAGAATCAATTTTTGAGATAGTTAAGAAACTTTTGGATTACGAACCAGCAACAGTTGAATTGAATCCAGAAAGAGTGAAAGACCTATTCAAAAGACTTTATCAAAATTTAGTTCCTAGAGATATCAGGCATAGATTAGGCGAGTATTTTACACCAGACTGGCTAGCTGAATTAGTTTTAAATGAAGTTGGTTATGATGGTAATCCTGATAAAAGGGTTTTAGACCCTGCTTGTGGTTCTGGAACTTTTCTTGTATTGGTTATAAAAAGAATAAAAGAATATGCAGACGAACATTTTCTCGACAAGAGAGAATTGATACAAAAAATAATTAACAATGTTAAGGGTATAGATCTTAATCCTCTAGCAGTCTTGGCATCCAAGGCAAACTATTTGATTGCTTTATCAGATTTGTTAAGATACAGACCAAGAGAAGGAATCGAAATTCCGATTTATCTTGCTGATTCTATTTCTGTAATAAGAAAGGCTACATATACAGGGGAACAAGAATTTGAATTACATACGAATGAAGGAAGATTTTGGGTTACAAAAGAAGTTATAGATAAGAACTATCTTTATCCTGTTCTTTCAATTATATCTGAAGGCATCAAAATTGGCTGGACAAAAGAAGAATTTGAGAAGATACTAAACAAGAAAATACCGCTAAGCAAACAATCAATTAACTCTTTTATTCGACTTTATGATAAAATTCTAAAATTAGAAAAATATGGAAAAAATAGAATTTGGACGCAATTATTGAAAAACTCCTTCTCACCAATGCTTATTGGTAAATTTGATTATGTTGTTGGCAATCCACCTTGGATAAATTGGGAAAACTTACCTGAGTTTTATAGAAATTCAACAAAAGAATTGTGGGATCGTTATGGATTATTGGAAAAAACTAAAGGAATGGGGTTGGGTAAAGTTAAACGAGACATATCAATGCTATTTGTCGCAAGATGTTTTGATCAATATGTTAGCGATGACGGAAAACTAGCTTTTCTAATCCCATTTACAACATATAAAACTCAAGCTGGTGCGGGGTTCAGAAATTGGCTATTTAATAAATGTCAAATAGAGAAAATTCATGATTTAGTCACTCTTTATCCATTTGAAGGTGCCGTAAATAGAACATCTTTAATTGTAATAAAAAAGGGTCAGACAAAGTTCCCTATTCCTTGTGTAATGTGGTCTAATCCACGATATAAAGGAATCGAAATGGAAGCTGAATTAGAGGAAGTAAAGAAAACAACAAAACAATTCAATATGATTTTTACACCAGTTAGAAAAGGGAAGCCGGAAACTCCTTGGATGATGATTACAGAAAAAGCAAAGGAAGCTATAGAAAATATAGTAGGAGAATCTCCTTGGTATAAAGCATATTTGGGTGTTGTAACCGCTATGAATGGGGTGTTTTGGATTAATATAGTTTCTAAGCAGAATAGCAACTTATTAGTAGAAAATATTGGGCTAGGTGGAAAGAAAGAGGTTAAGAAAATTAAAACACTTATAGAGGAAGACTTAGTTTATCCATTAATCCAGGGAAAAAATATTACGAGGTGGTATGGTTTTCCAGAAAGAAATTATATTATTGTTCCTCATAATAAAAATGGAAAACCATTACAGGAAAGAGAAATGAAAATAAATTATTCAAAAACTTATAGGTATTTTCTAAATTTTAAAAAACAACTAGAGAGTAGGTCTTTACATAAATTATGGGGAAAGAAAAACCCTTTTTATTCGCTCTATGATATAGGAGACTACACCTTAACAGATTACAAAGTAGTATGGAAAAGAATTGCTGGTGGAATAACCGGAAAGGCGGTTAGTTTTGCTTCATCGGTTCTAGAGCCATTTCAAGGTAATTTATCTCATAAAAAACCTATTATCTGTAATGACTCACTAATTCTCATACCATTTGAGGAAGAAAAAGAAGCATATTATGTTTGTGGTGTGTTAAACTCGTCACCGGTCTTATTTACAATAGCTTCTTACACATATGAGTTAAGAATGGAGACGCATATCACGCAATATATTAAAATTCCAAAATTCAATCCAAAAGATGAACTTCACCTCAAACTCTCAGAACTTTCAAAAAAAGCCCACGAGCTGGCCAAAAAATATTACGAACAAAATGATCTAGTTGCTCAAGCCGAATTGAAAAAAATTGAGGAAGAAATTGATAAAACTGTTGCTAAGCTTTATGGGGTTACCAATGAAGAACTAGAAGAAATAAAGAAAACTCTGAAAATCCTAAAGGAAGGAGAAGTTAGGGAAGAGGAAGAAAGCGAAGAGGAAGAAATTATTTTACCAAAAGCTAAAGATATTGATGTAAAAGTCGAACCTTTATTTATCGAAGAAAATGAAACAAATAAATTAAGTTGTATAATCTCTAATAATTCTGATAAACCATTATCAAATGTTAAAACAAATGTATATTTAGGATCAGAATCGCTAGTTTCTGAGAGTATAAAGAAAATCGATGAAAAATCTTTCCAAACGATAAACTTCAATTCACCTAAACTTAAACCTGGTGAATATGAGTTACGAATAGTCTTGGATATAGGTGGAAATAAAATTGAAGAAAAAAGGAAGTTGTTTGTCGGAAGTGAAAAGAAAGCGAAGAAAGTTAAAAGTACTTTAGATGAGGAAATTGAGAGGGTATTAAAATGAAAGGAAGAAAAAAAGTTAGTTTTTGGGCAACAAAAAGAATTACTAAACCAGTCAAAGTTAGTTTCAAAACCTGGGAAGGTAAACGCGTTTCATTTTGGGCAACAAAAAGAATTACTAAACGAGTCAAAGTTACATTTTATTTGAAAAAGAGGAGAAGATGACTATGAAAACAACTAAAATAAAGATTTATATTGATACAAATGTGGTTAGAGATTGTACAGAAGGTCGTGACAAAGATTCAATACATCTCATCGAAACTGTTAGAGATTTAAAAATTGAATGTGTAACTTCGATTTTCACTTTAATGGAACTTTTAGATACCAAAAAAGATGACATATTCTTCAATAAAAAGCTCTCTCAAAAAATGGAAATAAATACCATAATTAGACAACGAGGAAATAAAGATTTGAATATCTATGATTTTGAAGAATTATCGAACTATATTAGCAACAAATTTTTTACAACTTATAGTTTTATACAACCCGTCAATATCACTCGCGACGAAAGTTGGGATTTGGCGTTATATATTAGTAGAAATTCAAATATGTCTGCGAGTGATATTATCCATCTAGTAACAGCTTGGGAATCGAAATGCAACATCCTCGTTACTAATGATTCACAGTTTATTAAAAGTGCTGCCGAATTGTTAAAAAGAGAAAAAATAAAAGAAACGCAATTCAAAATATGTCAGCCGGTGGATGCACTTAAAACAATTAAAAAAATATTCAGAGGTTATTATAAATGAATCAACAAAAATCTCCAGAAATAATAAAAATAATTGAAGAATTTAGAGAATACCTTAAAACTGAAGAGGGTAAGTATCATTTGTCATACCTGAAGGAAAAAGAACCTAAAGAAACAAAAGAAGTCTTGCTAAAGTTACAAAATATGAAAAAGGGAAGTCCTGAATTTGTTGAATTGGTTTTATATGGTTTACTGCCTCATTCAGAAACAAAATACGCAAAAAGAATAAGCATTGCTCCTGCATTTTTGAATATCAAAAAATTCTTTGCAAGATTTGGTTATTCAGAAGACGATTGGGCCGAATTAGCTAATCTTATTTTTGATCTAGTTGATAAATTTTACAAACAACCCGATAAATTAGAATCGCTAATTAGAGAATTCATTTCCCATAGGTTAAGTAAGGCTATTCAGTGTGGTTCATTATCACCTATATTTTTTGCACTTAATTCAGAATTCCCAATAGTTAATAACAGGGAAATTAGAACTTATAGAAGTTTGTATTTCTTAATTTTTAATCAAGTTGACGAATTAAGTCAAAGACTGGAAGATTATCTCTCAAATGTAGAAAAAATAAAAAATCTCACAAAGAAGTTGGCCGATGACTATGGTTTTAAAGAAATCACTGACATGGCAATTTTTGACTTGTTCTGTTACTGGTATGATGAAAAATTTCTTAAACCAAAAGGGAAACAGACAGTAGAAAAGGAACAGATCATAAGAAAAACTCCACAAGAAGAAAAAAATGTTATACCAATTGAGGAAAGACATGTAAATAACTTTTTCCAATCATTAGCATGTTCAGAACCACAGCCATTTTTTGTTGCTATGGGCGATACAAGGAATTTACAAAAATTAGATAACGAAAACAGAATAGTATATAACACTGAATTTCAAAGAGGAGAAGTTTGGGATCTAAGAAGAAAACAAAAACTTATAGATTCCATTCTGAGGGGGTACAATATTAATACGATCTATTTAAGACAGCTCCCAGATGGAAGATTTGAATGTTTAGATGGGCAACAGAGGTTGAAAACTATAAAGGAGTTCCTGAATGACAAGTTTCCAATAAATCCAAAAATAACACCCGAATTTAACAGAGAAACTTATTACAGTGAATTACCAGAACCATTAAAAAGCAAAATACGAAACTACAAAATTTTTGCTATTATTTTTTATACAGACAAAGATGACGAAACTTGTAAGATATTTTTAAGATTGCAAGAAGGATTGCCATTAAATTCTGCAGAAAAATTAAATGCTATGATGGGGTTTTTAAGAAACGAAATAGTTGAATTGTCGAAGCATAGCTTTCTTAAAAAATTGGGAATTAAAGATTATAGATTCTCTCACAGATATATTCTAGCCCAAGCATACCTTCTGACATTAAGAAACCAAATTGTTGATACCAAATTTAGAAATTTGCAAGAAATGTACACTACATATCGCACAACAAGACCGCCAGAAACAGTGACTAATACTGTGAAAAAGGTTCTTAATTTCTTAGATAAACAGTTTGGTGAAGACGCAAAAGTTGTGAAATTCAATGCAGATTTTATTTCTTTATATCTTTTAGGGAAACATATAATAGAAAACTATGTTACAAGCGAAAACGATAACATAAAACTAAAAGAGTTCTTCATTAATTTTACTATTAAAGTAGGTGAGATCGAATCTAGTGAAAAAGAGGAAGATGTTCCTTACTTTGAGTATAAAACCTATAGAAAGACGTCAGCAGATTCTAAAAATTCTATTGAAAAAAGGTTCAATATACTCTTATCAAAATTTTTAGAATTCAATCCAACTTTATTGCCAAAAGATCCAAATAGAAATTTCAACTATTGGGAAAAATTAGCTATCTACTACAGAGATAAAGGTATATGTCAATTAAAGATATCCGAAAAATGTAAAGGAAAAACTTCTTTTGATGAAGGCGTTGCAGATCATAAAATACCCCACAGTAAAGGTGGTAAAACAACCGTAGAAAATGGTCAGTGGTCTTGTATTCCTTGTAATTTAAAAAAGTTAAATAAGGTAGAGCAAAATGACCGTAAATCAAGATGAACTGAATGCAAAACTAAAGTATTATTATTCGGGATATATAGTAAACAAGAAAATCGTCAATGTTCAAGATATTAGACAAGTTCCTAAATTCGTTTCTGAGCATTTGCTAACAAAGATAGCTGAAGAAGGAGAAGAAAAAATAGGCGAAAAGATAGGAAAAATCATAGAACTTATAACTAATTTTTATCCAGAAGCAAAGGACAGAGACAAAATATTAGATAAGATAATTATAAGAAAACAAGCCCATAAAATCATTGACGAAATTAAAGTTGAAATTGACGAAAAGCATGAGATAAGAAAAGCAATTATACCTTCTCTCAATATTAGAGATGCTATGATTTTAGATTCGATAGTTGATGAAAACCCAGAATTGTTATCTTCTGGCATATGGGGTTTGGCTTCCTTAAGACCTTCAGATCCTATTACTGATGAATTTGGAAATAAACTAACTTTACCAATTTTGATAGATGATTTCAAGCCATTTCATATATCTAATATCGATATTGATGAATTCCTTGAAAAAAGAAAAAACTTCACAACAGAAGAGTGGATAGATGTTTTAATAAATACCATTGGTTTAAATCCCGAGGTCTATACTGAAAGACAAAAATTGATATTAATATCACGCTTTATTCCTCTAGTTGAGAATAACGTAAACTTACTTGAGCTTGGTCCAAGAGCTACAGGAAAAACATATTTTTATCGAAACATCTCATTCTACACTAGAATAATTTCTGGTGGGCTAATTACTCCAGCACAACTATTCTTTAACATAGCTAGAAGAACAATAGGTGAAATTGGTGTTAAGGATTGCATAGTTTTTGATGAAATAGCAAAGATTAAATTCGGGAATGTAGATGAGATGATGGGAAAGTTAAAAGATTATATGGAAAGTGCGCATTTCGAAAGAGGACCGAAGAAAGCAACCTCTCTATGCTCTTTAGTTTTCATGGGTAACTTAGATATTAAACCAACTGAATCAGGATATGTCCCAGTAGAGGACATTAATTATTCATTACCAGACTTCATGAGAGGTGATACAGCTTTTTTAGATAGAATCAATGCTGTGATACCCGGGTGGGAGATTATAAAAATTAAGAAGACTGATATACACTTATCAAAAAATTTTGGATTTTCAGTTGATTTTTTCTCAGAAATTTTACATGATTTGAGAAAGAAAGATTTCACATCCTTCCTTAGAGATAAAGTCGAATTAGAGAATGTGACAATAAGAGATGAGAAAAGTATATTTAGGGTTGCTTCTGGTTTAGCAAAAATATTGTTTCCAGATAAGAGGATTGATAATAAAGATTTTAAAATTATAATGGATATTGCAGTCGAGTACAGGCAAAAAATAGCTGACCTTTTGCGTAGGATGGCCCCCGAAGAATTTGAAAAGAAGAAAATTGAATATAGGATTAAATAAAATAACCAAATGTTAAATTAAATCAACGTTAAATTTATTTAAAAATATACTTCGCATCAATATAGTTTAGGAGATATTTCAAATCTTTCTCATCTTTGCATATTGGTATTTTGTCTAATACTTATCAACTGCTCATGCCTTTTTAATAAAGCAAACTACTGAGAATCCTGGATTATATTATTGTCAAAGATTAAAATAAATCGATGAACAACTTAAATTCATTATTATGATTAAACTAACTTTCTACGGCGGAGTTAATGAAATTGGTGGAAACAAAATTCTCCTAGAGCACAAAGACACTAAAATATTCTTGGACTTTGGCCAGTCCTTTACGATGGGCGAGGATTACTTCGTTAATTGGCTAATGCCGAGAAGGTTGAGCGGCTGTAAGGATTATTTTGAATTCGACCTATTGCCAAGAATAGAAGGAATTTATTCGAAAGAAATGTTAAAAGGAACTGACCTAAAGTACTGCGAACCTAAAATTAACGGTGTTTTTCTATCTCATGCCCATTTTGACCACATGGAGCACATTTCTTTCATCGACCCAAAAATTCCAATATTCTGCGGTCATGGTACCAAGAGGTTTATCGAAGCACAAGAAACCACAAGTCCGTCTACTGATTATGGAGAGCATGATTACAGGTTGTTCAAGTCTGGTGATTTGATTAAAATCGATGATTTAGAAGTTGAGCCGATACACGTTGACCATTCCATCCCAGGAGCTTACGGCTTTTTAATCCGCACTTCCGATGGTACAGTTGCATACACAGGAGACATAAGAAGGCATGGACCGATGAGTGCAATGACTGAAGAATTTGTAGAAAGGGCTAAAGAATCAAAACCAGCAGCATTAGTTATAGAAGGCACAAGGGTAACTCCTGTAGAGAAAAGGAAACTTTACACAGAGCAGCAAGTCTTGGAGCTTGGAAGCAAGCTGGTTGGAAAAAGCGATAAGCTTGTCATCGTTACCTCTTACAGCAGAGACATAGACAGGTTCAAAACTTTTTACGAAATTGCAGTAAGAAACGGTAGAAAGTTTGTAATTTCTCCAAGAACAGCTTACTTGTTCGACAAGGTTAAGGATAAGCTGGAAGTGCCTGATCCTGTTAAAGATGATAACGTGTTGGTCTATTTCAAGCAGAAGAAGAGCGGGGAATACGACGAGAAGGATTACTATGAATGGGAAAGGAAGTACATGGACAAGATGGTCACGGCTAATTTTGTGCAACAGAATCAAAAGAAAGTTTTGCTGCATTTGTCATTCTACGACTTTGCTGAGTTGATTGATATTAGGCCGCAGCCAAGAAGCATTTTCATTCACTCCATGAGCGAGCCTTTTTCTGAAGAAGATATAGAGGCTGAAGTTATGCAGAACTGGATTAAACATTTCAAGCTAAAGTTTTATCAGTTACATGCATCTGGGCATGCTTCTAAGGAGGAAATTATGGAAATTACCAAAAGCATAGGACCTCAAAAAGTCATTCCTGTGCATACAGAACATCCGAAACTGTTCAAGAAATTGTTGAAGTCTAGAGTAATAGAGCCGAAAGTTGGGGAAAATATTTTTATATAGGCCCATGGCGATGGAGATATGTAAATGACGATGTAACTACCAAGATAAATTTAGATTTTTAATTTCAAGTGGAAATAAATTAAATATCAAAAGTGTTTTTATAAGTTCATCCCATCTTCCATATGATTCTCTAAGAAAATTAAAATCCTATTTTTCATATTAGTTACATAATTTTGGCATTTCACAACTTCCCTTTCTCTTTTAAATCTTTTGCTATTTCTGAAGCTAACTTCTTCGTCAAAATCTCGATCTCTTTTTCAGTCAAACCAAATTTGAATTTCTTCTCCAGCGTCTTTTGGATATTTTGCATTTGCTCTTCAGGAACGACATACCAAGCTACGCTCAAGTCGGGAAACAATCCGCATATCTTGTCTGACATTCTTTCGTAATCCTTCCGTTTCATACCCTTTTTAAGGGGGAAAATAACCACCATATCAGTAGTTTTATTTGGCTTTTTTATTTTTATCACCACTTTTTAATTGAAATATTATCCGAGATTTTGGTTCTGCTTTCTTGAAAGAAACTCTTGGAGGGTTTTTTGTGTACGGTATGTCTTTTGACTTAAATTGCTTTATAACTTCTGGTAATAAGTTTTCATCAAGATGGACGTACAAAACAGAATCTAAACTGTCCTTATCTTTAATCTTCATGCCACTGTTTTTACCTTTCCTGTACTTCACTTCATACTTTTTTCCCGATTCGTCTTTCAAATCAAACCCTTTTTGGTTCGGTTTTCCCGGTTTTTTCAAGTTCCACAATTTTTCACAATAAAATTCCGCCAATTTTCCTGTGTCAACAATCTCCTTAAATTCTATCAGAAAATTCTTCAATTTGTCAAAATTTTCTATATTTTCCAAATCCTCGTGTCCTTTTTGTTTGAGGAAATCTTCGCCTTTCTTTAACATACTTCTCACTATTTACTTAGTTTTATCACCATCTACTTCCGTTCTTATACCCATAAATATGTATTTAAAGTAATTAATTTATTATGAAACTTATCAAAACACAACCTCTTATCAAATTCTTCCTTTTACTCCTCCTTTTCTTTTTCTTGCTCACAGTTTGGACCTTCTACCACGAGCTTTCCCATTTCTATGCCTGCGAATTTCTTGGCTACAAAGCAACAATTACTTTTGAAAAAGCCAGAGCAGAAACATCCTGCCCTGAAATAGAAAATTCTTCTCTTATTTCCAAACTACTCTACATAATGATGCCTTATCTTGTCGACTTAGCAGTCTTTCTGCCCATATTCTACCTTCTCTACGTAAAAAACCTACCGGTCAAAGAAAGTCTAGTAAGGGTTTTGCCTTATGTCGTAGCTACAGACGCATGCTACAACTATTTTTCTTCCCTGCATACATCAAGCGATTTCTTAAAAGCATTTTTGTTGTTAAAAAGCTATTGGTTTGTTTCTGCTATGATTCCTACAATCCTTGCAGCCCTTACAGCTCTTTTGGCTAAAAAGGACTTAACTTCAATTTTCAAGAAAAACCTGATATTCTGGTATCAAAAATTTAAAACCTCAAACACAATAAAAACCTATGGGACATATAGACGAAATCATAGAAATTAACAGAAGAAGTCACGAATTCGCTAAAGAGTATATAAAAGAAATAGCCAAAGATCCTATAGCCAGAGAGGTGTTACTAAAACCACCCCTTGTGAGGAAATATTACCTCCTTACATACAAATGCTCTCGCTGCAATCAAACATGGAGTGAAATTTCTCCCATAAAACATGAAACTATGAATTGCAGGTACGGATGTACAGATCCGCCCACTTGGCTATTTTTAATAAGGCTATTCTTGAGTCTTTTTTCAAGAAAAGAGCCTTACGGAGTTGGAGAATTGATAGAGTCAAGAGAAATAGAGATGTATTTTCCCAGAGATTAGGAAACAGCTTCTTTATCCCTTAGCCTAATTTAATAACTCGATTAAAAAATCAATAGTTAAGAATTTGCAAATCCTTTATCTTCCCAAAATCCAAAGCTCCTGTTTCTTTATCTAAAGCAATAACTGAAAGATTTTCAAAATCAACTTCTTCTTTTAAAATTGGCGATAACAATTCTTCCTTTGAAACTAAATTTATTTCTACCCCTGCAGCTAAAGGAGAAAAAGCAGGCAAGCAAATAAAATTCTTTTTATTCTTAGTTTTTCCATAGAGCAAACAAGGAACTTTTATCCTGTCAAATCCTTTTCTTAAGACTAAAGCAGGCTGTTCATGCCCTATTATCAAAACTTTCATTTCTTTCGGAAAATCGACTTTTTGATGACCAGGAGTAAACAAAATTCCTTTTGAAAAGAAAAAAGGTTGGAAAAGCTTTATCTCAAGCTTGCTTATTATGTTTAGCAAGTAATTATCATGATTTCCTCTTACCAAAATTATCTCTTTAACCTTTTTCTTCAAAAAACCTATCAAATCTTTTACTTCCCTCCATTCTTGCTGAGAAGCTTCCCCAAACTCATGCTTGAGGTCCCCAGTTATTATGATTCTTTTCGCTTTTGTCAATTCAAAAATTTTTTCCAAATCTTCCTTCATTTCTTTCAGCTGGACTTGAGGAACAAAAATTCCTTGCTCAGCCAAATAAAGCTCTTCTCCAAGCTGCAAGTCAGAAATTGCTACTGCTTTTAATTCTTCCAGAAAAATTGCTCTGAATCCGTTTACAGTAAAAATTCCTTTAAAAATTTCCATAAGATCAACTTTCTTCCGCGTAAACAACAGCATCCTTATTTACAACTTTAATTTTTCCTTTTGATTCTAAAATTATCCACTTATCATCAACTTCCTTAACATTCCCTTCTAAAGGAATTGTTGTATCACCCATAGCTATTATTACTCTAACTCTTTTCCCTATTAACTCTTTCATATTCTCCTTTTAAGATTCATTAACTTTTAGCTTTATATTTCTCGACAGGAAAATTATTGATAGCATAAAAATGGTTATTTTTGACCATTTTTATGGTTAAATATTTAAATAAAATAAAACAATATACATATTTATGGAATTATCTTACGACGATTTTGTAAGAATGAAAGTAATCAGAAAATTACCAGAAATAGAGAAAAAAGCTTATTTGGCCTTTCATGAAAAAATTTGGAAAGAAGATTTTGAAACTGGTAAATCTTTAATAAAAATAAGTCCGAGATGGGCTGTAATAGCAGGATATTATTCTATGCATAATTTAGCTAAGCTCTTTCTTGCTAAAAAATTTAACATTAAAATATCCGGAAAATTCGTTCATGCAGCAACAATAGAAGCTATTAGAAATTTTTTAAGAAAAAAACAAGTCGTTCAAAAACTTGAAAAAGCATGTGAATTAATTCCAGTTGAAGAATTACCAGAATTCCTAAAAGTTGGTAAAAAAGAAAGAACAAAATCTCAGTATTATGCTGGAAGGCTAGTAGAAATAACTGCAAAGGATGCTGAGGAATTTTTTGAGGAAATAGTTGAACCTTTTGTAAAAATGGTAGAGGGATTGTTATGATGTATGAAAACTTTCTAGGAAACAAAACAGCCTGGAAAATTTTAAGAATTTTAACTGAAGCACCTGGGAGAGGAACCGAACGAAAAGAAATAAAAGAAATAACAAGAGCTGGAAATTTCGCTCTTTCAAATTCCCTAAAAGAGCTGGAAAGGTATAATATTCTTTTGAAGAAAAAAGTTGGAAAAAAGGAAATATATTGGTTAAATGTTGCTAATCCAATTGTACAAGAATTAATTAAGCTTTTTGAGCTGGAAAGAGTAAAACTAAAAAATTTACAGCCGTCAAAAACAATCTTCTTAGCAAAAATTTTAGATGAAATTAGTAAATTTAACCCAAAATCGGTATTGCTATTCGGAAGTCATGCAAAAGGTACAGCTACAGAGGAAAGCGATTTTGATTTGTGTGTTATAGTAAAAGGAAATAAAAAGGATTATCCAAGAAAATTGTCGAAATTACCAGAAAATGTTGAAGTTCATTTGTTCGAGGAAAAAGAGTTTGAAAATTTGAGAAAGAAAAAGGATTCGCTAGTAGAAGAAATCATTAGAGACGGAATTCAACTTCTTTAACTTAAACATTGCCTAGCTTTTATTAACTTTTTCCATTACTTTCTTATGCAATTCTAGTAATAATCTTTTTCTATCCTCCATTAAAACAACATCTGTTTCGCCCAAAGCAATTAAATTGTGAGCAAATGGGCTTGGAACGTTACTTTCAGGCAAGAATTCATACTTTATCTTTCCTTTTTCAATTTGCTCCAAAAGCCATCTTGCATGCTCTATATCCATAAAATCTTCCATAACTTCACGATAAGTTTCTTCAACAACAGGAAAATTCTCAAACTTCTCACAAACTCTTAGTAAGCGATCAGCATTGAATTGCTGCCTTGCAACTTTTATTTCATAACCTTTGTAGTTTCTTAGAATCATTAAGCTGCGAGTAGCGCAATGCCTAAACCTTCTTTTTATCAGTTCAGTTTGCCTTAAAGCTTTCCTCAAAACTTCCTTAAGATTCTTTGGGCTAACTAGCTTTACTACTTCTTCTGAGTTAACTCTTTCAGCTTCTCTCTTGCTTATTTTTTCTCTTAAGCTAACTATGTCGAGCCATCCTTTTTCCAAAGGCTCGGAAGGAATAGAAATTACAAAGCCGTTATCACTTACAGTTAAACCAACAGACTTCTTTAACTTTTTAGTTAGCAAATAACCAAATGCACGAGATAAAGCATCGTTAATCCTTCTTCCGAATAAAGTATGGAAAATTATGTTTTGATTCCCTCTTTCATCTATATAATTTTCAACCAAAATTGTTTTTTCGTCAGGAAACCTTTTTGCTCCTAAAGCTTTTAAGAATTTGTACTCCCAAAGAAAGTATTCGTAAATCGAGTTTGCACTCCATTCATCCAAATAATAATTTTCCAAAAGCCATTCAACAACCTCCTTTTTCTCTTTTTTCCTGATCAGATCAAACATCTTTCCTCTAAACTCTTGAATTTTCAAAGCGAGCTCAAAGCTTAAAGGCAACATTTCAGAAAACCAGGCAGGAACAGTAGGTCTTTTTTCTTTTACAGGTCTAACATAAGCAGTTACTTGTCTTGCTTTGATAAACTCATAAGTCTTTCCTGCCAAAACAAAAATATCTCCTGGTAAAAGCCTTTGTAAGAATTCTTCTTCTATTGAACCGATATATCTTCCGTCTAAAGTCCTGACTTTTATCTTAACTTCGTCAGGAATCGTTCCTATGTTTAAAGAATAAATTACTCTTGCATATTTTCCTCTTCTTCCAAACATCATATCGTCAAAATCGACCCAGATCTTTCCATACACTTTTTTCTCTTCCAAGCTATGATAAGCTCCTGACAAAAATTCTAAAACTGAAAGAAAGGTTTTCCAGTCTAAATTGCGATAGCAATAAGAATTTCTAATTAAATTAAAAGCTTCTCTTATATTCCATTTCTTTTCTAAACTCATTCCCATCAAATGCTGAGCTAAAACATCCAAACAATTCTGAGGAATGTGAATTTTATCAAGAAAATACTTGTAAGCTTGCTGAATCATTACCGCTAACTCAACTTGATCATCTCTATCCATAGCAATAACTCTTCCAACAGAAGTTTTTTCTAAAGTATGACCACCTCTTCCAACTCTTTGGACTAAACGAGTAATGCTTTTTGGTGAGCCTAACTGGATAACTTGGTCAATATAGCCAATATCTATTCCAAGCTCTAAGGAAGTGCTAGAAACGCAAACTTTTAGCTCTCCTTTTTTAAGCTTATCCTCAATCTCATGCCTTATTTCTCTTGAAACAGAAGAATGATGAGCTCCGATTTGTTCGTCAGTATAAACATTTGGAAACATTTGCTTTAAATGATGAACACATCTTTCTGTTCCTGATCTCGTGTTCGTAAAGACTAAAGTTGTTCTATGCTTTGAAATTAGCTTATCCAAAAGCTTGTACATAGAATTTGTTATTTCTTCTGCTGAAGTATAGAGCAAATCTTTTGTGGGAGATAAAAGCTTAATGTCCATTTTCTTAACAAAACGAGCATCGATTATTTTACAATCTCTTTCTTTCCCATTCTCATAACCAACTAAAAATTTAGCGCATTGATCAAGTGGCTCGAGCGTGGCGCCTGCTCCAATTCTAACAAAAGGTTTGCCTACAAAATTTTGCAACCTTTCTAAGCTTAAGCTTAAATGAACTCCTCTTTTAGAATCAGCAAGTTCGTGAATTTCATCAACTATTACCCATCTCACATCTTTAAGCTTTTCCTTAAACTTTCTTGTACTAAGGATTATTGCTATCGATTCAGGAGTTGTTATTAAAATATGAGGAGGATGCTTTAATTGCTGTTGCCTTTCACTTGGTAAAGTATCGCCAGTTCTCACACTAACTCTTACTTCAGGCAATTCTTTTCCCATTTCTTTTGCTATTTCCCTTATTTCCTTTAAAGGTACAAGCAAGTTTTTGTAAATGTCGTTATCCAGTGCACGAAGAGGAGAAATATATATACAATAAACTTTTTCTTCTAGTTTTGCCTTTTCTCCCAATCTAAAAAGCTCATCAAGAATAGAAGCAAACATCGATAAAGTTTTCCCTGAGCCTGTGGGACTCGTTATCAAAACATTCTTTCCTTTTTTTATTAGTGGGATTGAAAATTTTTGTGGCAAAGTCAATTCCTTAAAATTTCTTTTAAACCATTCTTTAACGTAAGGTCTAAGCAAATCTAAAACTTTCTCATCTTTTGGAATTTTTTTAGTGTTTATAAACTCTACCATAGAAAGCGCATATTATATGTGGTTTTTAAAAGATAAAGTTTACTGCTTTACCTTATAATATGGGAGTTTGTAAAATTTGCAAAAAAGAATCAGAATTCATTTCTTCATTTTTAGGCTTGTGCCGAGAATGCATTTTAACTAAAAAGGATGCAAAGAAAATTTGTCTCGAAGCTCACGCAAGATCAAGAAGAAAATTTAATTTGCCAGAAAAAATTCCAAAAAGTAAGAATGGAATTAAATGTGGGATTTGTGGAAACAATTGCAAAATTGGCTTGAACGAAAAGGGGTTTTGTGGTTTGGTTGAAAATGTTAATGGAAAATTGATTAGGCATGCAGGAACTCCTGAAAAAGGTTTATGCGAATGGTATTACGATCCTCATGTAACGAATTGCGTAGCTTCTTGGGTTTGCGCTGCTAGTGGTAAAGGATATCCTAAATATTCTTATTCAAAAGGACCAGAATACGGCTTTTACAACCTTGCAGTTTTTTATGGAGCTTGTAATTTTAATTGCTTGTTTTGTCAAAATTGGCATTTTAGAGAAAATTTGAGAAGTTTAACGCCTCTAATTTCAGCTGAAGAATTGGCTTCGCAAGTTAATGAAAAAGTTAGCTGCATTTGCTTTTTTGGTGGAGATCCTGGACCTCAATTAATTCATGCTATTGAAACTTCAAGAATAGCTTTGGAAAATTCTAAAGGTAGAATTTTAAGAGTTTGCTTAGAAACTAATGGAAATCTTAACAAAAATCTTTTGAAAAAATTTGCAAGGCTTAGTTTTGAATCAGGAGGAACAATAAAGTTTGACTTGAAAGTTTTTAGTGAAACTCTAAGCTTTGCTTTGAGTGGAGTAAGCAATAAAAATACTTTTAGAAATTTCAAGATGCTTGTTAAATTTCACAAGAAAAGAGAAGAAGTTCCTTTCCTTCATGCAAGCACTCTTTTGGTTCCAGGCTATGTTTCTCTAGAAGAAATAAGGAAAATTTCTGAATTTTTAGCTAGCTTAGATCCTTCAATCCCTTATTCTTTGCTTGCTTTTTATCCAACTTTTTTCATGAGCGATTTACCTTTTACTCCAAGAGAATTTGCAATAAAAGCTTATAGAATAGCAAAGGAAACTGGGTTAGAAAAAGTAAGAATAGGGAATGTGCACTTACTATCAGCTGAATAGTTTCACCACTAAAAATAAAAGTATATGAAAATAAATCTCAATTAATTTTGAGGAGTAAAAATGAGTAGCGTATATGCTGTTTTAGATAATGCTCCATTAAAAAAGTTCCATTATTTACTACTTTTGTTAGCTTCATTTGCTTATGGCCTAACTGGCATGAACGTAATGCTTATTGCTCCTTTAGTAACTTCTATTGCTAAGGAGTGGAGTCTGAGCGTTAATGAAATAGGATATATGTTAAGCATTGGCTATCTTGGAATGTTTATTGGTGCACTTGGTTTTGGTAGATTAACAGACATTATTGGAAGAAAGAAAGTTTTGACTATTGTTTTGTTCCTAGCTTCTGTTTTTACAGCTCTTTGCGGTTTATCTCCTAGCATTTATTCGCTATACATTCTCAGGTTTATTGCTGGCTTAGGTTTAGGAGGTGCTTTACCAATTCCTGGAGTATACGTTTCTGAATATATACCAATTAAAAAAAGAGGTTTATTTCTAGGATTGGTTGAAACAAGTTGGGTTTATGGTGCATTGCTATCTTTATTCATTCCATACTTCATGCTACCAGCTCTTGGCTGGAGGACTACATTTTTTGTCGCGCTTTTGCCTTTATTTCTCATTCCTTTAATTGCAATTTTCCTTCCTGAGAGCATAAGGTACCTAGTTGAGAAAGGTAAAATGAAGGAAGCAAAAGAAATACTTGCTAGGGCAATTGGAAGCAAGAAAATTAAGTTTAAAACTAAATTGGTCAAGGGCAAAAAGTATTCCATAAAGGATCTTCTCGCTTCAAGATACATTAAAAGAACAGTTTTGTTGTTTATTTTATGGGGTTCTCTTGTTTATACTTATCATGGAATATTTCTATGGCTTCCTACAATTTATGCAAGACAATTCAACCTAAAAGAGATAGCATCTATTTGGTGGACTCTAGTTGTAACTCTTTTCCAGATACCAGGCTATTATTCTGCATCTTTCTTACTCGATAAAATCGGAAGAAAGAAAGTTTTGATTATTTACCTTTTTGCTGCAGGAATTTCCTCAGCATTCTTAAGCTTTGTAGTTGACCTTAAATGGGTTCTTGGATGGAGTGCTATGATTTCCTTTTTCAACTTAGGTGCATGGTCTGGTTTGTATACTTACACTCCAGAGCTTTATCCAACAGAAATAAGAGGGACGGGCTCCGGAGCTGCTGCAAGCTTTGGTAGATTAATTGGAATATTGGCACCTTCACTTACTGGCTATCTTTTTAGCGCAAGTGGCCTTTTTGGACCATTTTTAGCGTTTTCCTTGGTCCATTTAATTGCTAGCTTTTCAGTGTTTGCGCTTGGTGTTGAAACCATGAAAAAATCTTTAGAGGAGATTTCCAAGTAAATTAAAAAAGAAAGTTAATTTTATGAAATTTTTATAGTAAAAAATTTAAGGATGCTTGCCATAAAATAAAATTTTAGTGGTGCTATGCCAGAGATAAGGGAAGTTCCTGAGTCTCTGCGTGAGTGGGAGAGAGTAGCTGCTCATAGTCACATTCAAGGCCTAGGCCTAGAAGGTTTGAAGGCAAAACCAGTAGCAGGAGGAATGGTTGGACAAATAGAGGCAAGAGAAGCTGCTGGCTTGGTAGTAAGATTAATAAGAGAAGGAAAGTTTGCTGGAAGAGCAGTCTTATTAGCTGGTCCTCCTGGAACAGGGAAAAGTGCATTAGCGATGGCGATAGCAAAAGAATTGGGAAGAGACGTTCCTTTTGTTCCTTTGGCTGCAAGCGAAATATTTTCTACAGAAATGAAGAAGACCGAATTCTTAACTCAAACCTTAAGAAAAGCTATAGGTGCGAGAATACATGAGATGAGAAAGATATACGAAGGTGAAGTGAAAGAGATTGCAATAGAAAAGGCTCAGCATCCTTACAATCCTTACCAGCAAATTCCAGTAGGAGCAACGATAAAAATTGCAACAAAGGATGAGAGCAAAAAGCTAACAATGGATCAAAGCTTTGCAATTCAACTTATACAGCAAGGAGTTGAAACTGGTGATGTAATACAAATCGATATAGATGGAGGAAGACTTGTAAAACTTGGGCCAAGCGAAGAAGCTGTAAAAGAGAAAAAGCTTGATTTAACAACAGTTAAGCCAATACCAGTTCCAAAAGGAAAAGTTTTAAAAGAAAAAGAATTTGTTTATCCTGTTACACTACATGCCTTAGACATGGCAGCAGCAAGGCAAAGTGGTGCGGACATCTTTAGCTTGTTCTTTGGAGGAAGGGAGTCTAAGGAGATAGAAGCAGAAGTGAGGAAAGAGGTTGACGAATACATTAAAAGCTTGGTTCAAGAAGGAAGGTGTGAGCTACTACCTGGAGTTGTCTTCATAGATGAATGTAGCATGCTCGACATAGAAACTTTTGCTTTCCTCAATCGTGCTTTGGAGCAAGAATTATCGCCGATAATAATTTTTGCAACCAATAGGGGCTTTTCAACTATAAGAGGGACTGATATAAAAGCTGCACATGGTATGCCTTTAGACTTGCTCGATAGACTGCTAATAATAAACACGAAGCCTTACAGCAAGGACGAAATAAGAAAAATCGTTGAAATAAGGGCAAAGCATGAAAAGATTAAGATAAGCGAAGAGGCTTTAGAATACTTGACAGAAGTTGGAGCTAGAACAAGCTTGAGATATGCTATTCAGCTTCTTGCTCCTGCTTACGAAGTTTCTAAAGAAATAAAAAGTGAAAAGATAGAGAAGGAGCATGTGGAGAAGGTTGAAAAGCTTTTTTCTGACGTGAAAAAGTCGGTTGAGTTTTTGAAAGAATATGAGAAACAATTCTTAGTTTAAAATTTTTCTTTCAATCAATTAGAAAGAGTATCTTCAAAATATTAGTTTTAAATCCTTTTACTAGCGTCTTGAAATTATGGGCGATTCAATTTTAGTAGTTGTGCATCCTGGTTCTCTTTTAGGTGATAAAAGAATAAAGGAATGGGAAAATTTGTACGGTAGTTATGAAGAGTATTTGGACAAAGTAGAGGATGCAGTTAATCGTCAAAAATCTATAGTGATATCTCCTTTAGGGAATAAAGATATACCTTTTGAAATTCCAAAAGAGACAGTGGTAATTAAAGACTTTGTTAAGCAAGGACTTTATCTTGGTGGTGGAGAAGTTCTTCTACCTATTCTAAGAGCTGAGAAAATAAACAACGTGAAAATTTGTGGCGAGGAGCTTTGGTGGTATTCTAACGAAGAGAGAAGATCAGAACTCTATTTAGGTTGTGTAGTATTCTATCATAACCTTCTGTACAAAGTCGGTATTTCTTCAAGGATAATAAGAGATTTATGTTATCCAAGCAAAGATCCACCAGATTTTAGAGGAAGTTTTTAAAAGATAAAGCCCAGAAACAAATTTTTATATTCCATTCTTGAATTAATTATACAAATGAAAGACTTTCTCAGACCAAACAAAAGAAAAGTATTGATTTCTATTCTACTTATAGGCGTATCAGGATTTTTAACATTTGTACCTCCTTTACCTTATATAATTCTTCCTTTCCATTTTCCAATGCTCTTGTTCTATAACATTCCGAATTATCTTACGATTATTATTTTTGTTCTAGTTTCTTATCCATTTGGCTGTTACATAGCTAAAAGCAAGAAATGGGTAAAAGGTTTTTTTCTCTATTTAGCAACTTTTATAGCAGTTTCTGCAGCTATTGTTTTTGGCATTTCACTCTATAACGAGAATTTTGGTAGATCCTGCAATACAGACTCTGAGTGTAAGTTTATATGTGGAGCAGGAGCTGTTAATAACAAATTCATTTATCTAAAAGATCCATTTCTAATTACGGATTGTCGCTTTACGGTTGCAATTTGTGAAAATAATAGATGCGAAACTTTTGCGCCAGAAGATGCAAACACTACAGAAAATTGTGAGAGGATAAGTGAAACGTATGGAAAATCCCTATGTTATTATTCTTTAGCTAGAAAATTGAATGACAAGAGTTTATGTACTAATATAGAAGAAGTACACCTGAAGGAAAATTGTATTAAGCAATTTGAAAAGTAATTTTAAGTGGCTAAATTTTTCAGGTTTGACAGCCATTCTTTATCTAAAGAGACTTTATATTCATTTTCAAACTTTTTCATGTCTCTTTCTGCTTGCGTTCTTACCAAATTGATAGCCAGCTTTAAATCCTTCAGATCATAGCCTAAACTTTTTAATTTTTCATAACCCTTTCTTATCTCATCAACACAAGGACTAAGGACTTCTCTAGTAATCCTAGGATTAGAATTTAAGTAAAGTTTAACAGAAGTTTCACTTATTTCTTCCTGGTTTTCTAGAGCCAGCAAAAGCCATAAATTATCCACTCGTTTTTCTATATCTTCTCTCAATTTCAGGCTATCATCTTCTGTAAACTGTTTTAAGAGTGTACAGCCATGGTAAAATAACCTTAGACCATCTTCTATTTCTTTAGCTTTTTCTTCAGGAATAGTTTCTGGTTTTGTAGCTTGAAATACTACTGCTGCATTTTCTCTTCCAATTAATCCGAGTTTATCTCCTAGCTTTACAACATTTTTAACGTAATCTCCACTCAACTCTTTCCTTACTCTTTCCAAATCATTTTTAGCAAGAAGGTAGGAAATGAACAAGGAATTTGCTTGAATCTTGTAGAGATCATCCCTAGCATTCAAGTAGGTTTGATAAGCATATGGAAAGCTTTTGCTCATCTTTCTTTTATAAATTTCTGCTTGGCTTATAGAAGCGTTCAAAAGCTCAAGAGGATGTAAACCCTTAATCTTACCAATTTCTTTAGCTATTTGTCTTAGTTTATCAGGATTTGTAATAGTTTCGTATATCTCTTTCGAATTTCTAGGCTCTATTTTCATGAAATAGTAAGGAAGCAATACTTCATCATGAAAATCGTCACCAATTGTAGCCTCTCCATAAGCAAACATTTGGTTTGCTACAATATCAATCAATGATTCGCCACTAACACCATTAGCTATTGCAATCGAAGCTGTTTGTAATGCTAAGGGAAACATTACACGACTCTTCGCAGCTAAAGCATATTTTCTCTCTATTTCGTTTTCTGTTAGCTTGATTAAATCTTCTCTCAGCTTTCTAGCTTCCCAATAAACGTCGAAGAATCTTTCAACTATTTCTTTATCCCCTGGCACATCTCTAAGCAAAAATTTAGCATACAATTTAGCAAGAGTTTTACTAACCATCAGAAAAATGTTGAAGAGAAAAGTTTAAATATCTTGTACGCATGTATGAATTATGAAAATTGACGAAGTATACCAGGAGTATCTGAGAGAATTTTATAAGAGGAAAGAGCCAACAAAGAAGCCTACAACTAAAGAGTTGAAAAGGTAAAAATTTTGAAAAGCTATGAATTATAGGTTTTCAATAGGAAAGATTTAAACCTCTATTTCCGCTATGCTATCTATAACCGCATCAGTCGCTATGTTACATCGCTTGTCTATACCAGTTCTAACTAAAACTGTAAAGTAGCCTAGCTTCTTCCCCATGCCTATGTCAGCACTACATTCATCACCAAAAATAGCAGTCTTTTCTTTTGGTGAATGCACAAAGGCTTTCACTACTTTTATCATTTCATCAGAAGGCTTGCCAACAAAAATGGCCTTTTTTCCACTGATAAACTCTATTGCAACTAGTATACAACCAGTTGCTGGTACAAGCTTCTTCCCCATCATCCAAACTCTACCAGATGCTATGCCAATAATCTTAGTTTTCTCTTTCATTATTTCCCATACTTTTGCTAACTTTTTCATGTTAAATTGCTGGTCTTGACCGACTACAACAAAATCAGGATTTTTTTCTGTGAGCTTAACCCTAGCTCTTTTTAACTCTTCTTTTAAACCTTTGCCTATTCCAAAAGCGCTTGCTCTTCTCTTCTTCAAGTACTGAGCTGCTACAAAGCTAGAAGTTATTAGTTCATTTTCCTTTACCTCTAGACCAAGCTTTCTCAGTCTTCTCACCAATCCTGCTCTAGAAAGCATAGAATTGTTGGTTAAGAAAATAATTTTCTTTCCTTTTTCTCTCAGCCTTTTTATAGTTTCTCTCACACCCGGAAAAAGCTTTTGCCAGTTCCAAATTGTACCGTCCAAGTCGAATATAAAAGTCTCAAACCTGCTAAAGTCCATGATAATAAATTTGTTTTCTCAATTTATTTGCTTCGGAAGTGAACTAGGCTCATCTTTTTAATTCTTCCAAACAACAAAATTTTGTGGAAGATTTACCGGCTATGATAGAAAATTTGGCAAAAGTAATAGTTTCTGTGGAGAAAGAGAGGAAAGAGGTAGGAGAAAAGATAAGGGAAAAAGAAGGTCTAATACTCCAAGCAGAAAAGAAAGAGCTTGATGGTTTAGTTTTGGGTGTAGACGGGGGAATGGTGAAAAAATCTTTCCATGGAATAGACTTAATACTCTTGAAAGCTGTTGCTGTTGCATTCTACTACAAAGAAAGCAAACTTTCTTCTGTAGACTATTATCCTGATTCAATTCCAACACCAGAGCTTAAGGTTGTTGTCGACCCATTCTCAGACTTAGAGTTCGAGGTTAACAGCAACATAGAAAGGCAAATAAAGGAAGTGGAAACTGCTAAAGAAGCTCTGGAAAAGTTCGAACCAGATATACTCTTCTTGCATGGCTCGATAATTCCTCATTATACTTTTGTTCCCGACAAGTCTACGGTGCTTTACATGAGTTACAAAAGAATGATAGAGGCTTATCAGAAGCTTTTCGAATCTGTGAAGAAAGCAAAGACGATTCTTGCAGGTGTGATAGAAGATTCTAGAGGAGCAAGATTCTGCGAGTTTGTGAGCCAGCTTCTACCAGAACACAAACTTGTTCTCAGCAGGTCTAAAGATTCTAACATCCTTTCTTACAGCTTAAAGGTAGGAGAAAGGACGATTTCTTTTCCCTATTCTTCGGACGTCAAAACACACCCTATTTTAAGAGAGTTTAAGGATGATGCAGAAAAAGTGAAAACTTTTTACATAAGGTTAGGAGAATTCGATCAACCAGTTAGAATAGATTTTTTAGCTGATAAGGAAGATGCTGACAAGGAGATATCTTCAACCCTTCTTGCTTGTGTCGGGAATGCAAACTACAGCATTCCTCCTGTTCTGATAGAGGCTGACCAAAGAGCAAAAGTGAGCGAAAAGGATTTAGACATTTTCTACTATGATATACTGGTGAAAACCGGTAGTTTACCCAGCATGCTTGAGCTAAGAAGGGAGAGAAGACCTTTTTAGACAAAGATTTATACTTTTTCTTTTTACTTTTAATTGTATGTCAGAACTAGAAACTATGCTTCCTTCTGGTTTTCCAGAGGAAGAAATAGAATCCATGAAAAAGGAGTACATGCGATTACGTAAAATAGAGCTTTTACTTCAGCAGTACCTCTTCTGTTGTGAGTATGAAGCTGAAGGAGAAGTTAAGGAAAGGATAAAACGAACTATAGAAAAGAAGCTAAAAGAGTTGGAAGTTACTAACGAAGATAAATTGGTTGCACTCTATCATCTAGACATGCCAACTAAAGGATACGACTCTACTAAAAGGATGATAGAGGATTATGAAAAGATAACAAACAAGGAAAAAGCAAAAGACCGTTTGCACAAAATTTTGATGTATGAGCATTATCAATATTCTTTAAGATTGAAAGAGCTAGAAGAGATGTCCAAGAGGTATAGAAGAAGGCATCATCGTTCTATCTGAACAAACTTAGGAGTACAAACAATATACCCTTCTTCTGTTCCTACCATGTCAAAGCCATAGTTGGTGCAATACTTTTTAAGCTTTTGGACAGAAGTCTGAAACTCTCCCAAATCTTTCTTTTGCAACTCTTTCGTCTTAAGGAAGAGTATATTCCCCTCCTTTATTAGTTTTATCAATCTGTCAACATCGCCCATTCCATTCAGTTTATCAACTCTTACCCAAATTTTTTCAGAAGGTTCTATTTCTTCTGGTAGCTCTATTAGTTCTTCCTTCTTAACTGGCAAGGATGGGAGCAAATCTTTCAAACCCATATTAAATATTAACAGTTTCATAGATTTAAATCTTATTTTTATTCATGAAAACCAAAACATAAATTAAGCTGCAGTATAACAAGATCTCCTGCAAGTCCTTCCGGCATGTACTCTATAACAGCTACTACTTCAGGATCTTCTGTGAGAGCTAGTCTCTACTGTCCTTTTTAAGCTCAGATACTCTCTACAAAATCAGCAGCGTTCTGTAGGCTAGAAGAAAATCCAGGCTCAGCACCAAAAACTACAACCTTCTTTCCGTATTCTTTAGCTTTTTGTACTACTGGCAAGAAGTCTGCATCCCTTGTAGCTATGGCAAGAACGTCTATATCTCTTGTTAAGACAGCTTCCATCGCTGCAACTGCTAAAGAAACGTCTACATCACTAGCTTCTTCTGTCTGTTCTGCAAGACTCATTTCACACTCGAAACCTTCGTTTATTACTGCTTCAACAAGCTTCTCAGGAGCAAACTGGTTCAAGAAGACCTTTGCAATAACAATTCTTCCATATTTTTGAGCTCTTCTCTTAAGCTCTCTCAGGTCTATCATGAACTCTTTTCTGAGCATGTTCGGACCGTCTACTAGTAAAGCTACCCTAACTTCTTCTCTATGTCTTTTCTCCAATTTAACCTACCCATTCGAAAATAGAGCCTTCGAAGTTAGTTCCCCTTACTCTAGAAGCGTAGCCTCTTAGAATTATAGAAGATGTGTTTGTGTCTATACTTATACTTCCAGCAAAATTATCTATTTCCAAAGTACCGTTGTGCAGTGATTGGGAAAACCATTGATTGTTCTTAAACCTTCTTACCTCCCCTTCCACATTGCTAAGAGATATTTTACCTATGTTTAGGCCTGTTGGTGAAAAGCTGACTTCATACTTCTGTCCGTAGAATGCTTCTGCCTTTGTTACAAGCTCTATGGGAAACGGAATGCTGCTAGTTTGTTGTGTAGAGATTAGGGCAAGCATACCTTGAATTATGTTCAGGGGACCAAACTTCAAAAATAGCAAAGTACCTATACCAAGTACTAGTAGCACTCCAAGCAAGAGCTTCCAGTTCATTCGACCACTAAAATTTATATACGTGCGCAAGAATATATTTGTTAAACTTAAATTTAAATTAGTGAATTTTCATGTTTGTCTCACAACTTGACATTACTTGGATAATTTGGTTCATTCTCGTATTCGTGATGATGTTCTTATACCCAGTAATGATGCTGCAGTATGTGGTAGCTAGACTTCAACAAACCCTTGACATAGTTTCAGGCTTCAGTTTGGAAGCAAAGAAAATGATACTCAAGACTGTTTCCAAGAAGACCAAGAAAGATGTGAAGGCTGCTATAAACAATTTCTTAGAATTTTTCATGATAGAGCCTTTAAGTCTAGACCCTTATGGTATAGTGAAAAAGCTAGAGCACATATCAAACCTTTCTGAAGAGAAGTTTAAGCGTTTTGTTCAAAGTATTGTTCCAGGCTCAGATAAAGAGTTTCAGGCCAACTTAGCAATGGGGCTTTCAAGTGCTCTTTCTCTTTACCAGATTGAAAAGTTGATAAGGCATTATGTCGAGCTTGTAAAGAAGACTAGGAATTCGCAATTAGGCTTGATACTTCAAATGCAACTGCCATTAGTAGAAAGACTTTCTAGGGCTTTGCTTTATGCTACAGAGGCTTTCACAAACAACTGGCCAATCGGGGATTCTTTCGGTGCAATGGTGGCAGCAAAGTTAATAGGCAATAGCAAAGGAAAGGAGTTGGAGGAAGGTACTTTAGTAGTAAGGAAGAAGATAAGAGGAAAGGATGTGTTCATAGTAAGAGCAAAAGGTCCTGGTGGTAGGTTAGGCAAGCTTGGTAAAGTTGTTGAAAAGTTGGTCAAAAAGTACAAGATCAAAAAGATAATAACGGTTGATGCAGCAGCAAAGCTTGAGGGGGAGAAGACCGGGACTATAGCTGAAGGTATAGGTGTTGCCATAGGTGGTATAGGCGTGGACAGAAGTTACATAGAAAACATAGCAACTTCTAAAAACATTCCGCTTGATTCTTTTGTAGTGAAGATGTCTCAAGAAGAAGCTATCTCACCGATGCCTTTAGAAGTTTTCAACGCAGTAGAACCTACGGTAAAGAGAATAGAGGAAAACATAGCTGCCAGCAAAGGACCTATAGTTGTGGTTGGTGTTGGGAATTCATGTGGTGTTGGTAACGATGAAAAGTCGTTGAAAGAGATAGAACCGTTAATAAGAAAGAATGCAAAGATTATGAAGAAAAGGGAGGAAGAAGAAAAGAAAAAGGCTGAAAAAATTTCTTGGTTCAGACCTTTTGGTTTTTAAAAATAAAAAAATTAAGAAAGCAAAGCTTGCTCCACTTCTGCTTCTGAGACATTGGCCAGAGTGTTCTCTATTTCTTCTTGCAGCGCTGCGTCTATAGCCCTACTAGTTTCTTCTGTCAATGTTACTTTAGGCTTCACTGTGGGCATTCTCATGGTATAAACTAGTGCACTTACTATTACTACCAATAAAAGAATTCCTACTATTATTCCCGTGTTCATTTTTATCTACCTTCTTGCCACTAATCTTTTCATTAGTGTTTGTGCACATAGCGATGGATACTGTGTGCAAAATCTACTCTGGACTTGGTGTTGGAACATCTGCTGAAGGGTTGAGGCTTCTGGAGTTACAGGCAAAGACTTGCCTATTTCTTTTGCTAATGCTTTGCATCTTGTATCGTCTAGATGATGTTCACACCATCTGACTATCTTTACTCTACAGTCATGGTCTTCTAGCTTATCGCAGTAATTTGGACCTATACCAGCGCACTCAGAAGGCCTTTCATCACAGTATTCTTTGACCTTTTCTCTGACCTCTAATGGTCTAAAAAGCCTTGGAAATTCTAGGATATACACAGTCAAATCCTTGTTATTTATGGTTGCATCACCAACCCAGACAATTCTGCCATCCTTCAGCACAGCGCTTACTGCTAGAGTGCCTACTATAGTGTCGTTAGCGTATATGTCTGCTACAAATGTATCATTAGTAACGCTGGAAACATTTAATTTGTATATTGTATCTTCAACGATCATGATACCTCTTGTTACTTTTATGGTCTCATTGCCTACCCTTGCCTTGACAGTAGCTATACCAATTCTGAATAGAGAAAAGTCACGAGGTTCAAACTTGTCTATTAGGAGCCCTATTCCTACCAGGTGTAGCTTGTCTATGGAAACTGGGATTGGCTGAGCTGTTGCTGTAGCTACTAGCATTACTAACAGTATACCAGCAAGTGGTACTATTTTTTTATACATTCCCATCAATCCTAAATTGTTTTTTTAATTAATAAGCTTTTTAGAGAGCTTTTATTATTTCTTCAACTTTTCTTTCCAGTTCTTCTAGGCTCCCCTCGTTCAGGATGGTAAAATCAGCCATTTCCAAGCATTTGCTAACTTGTTGGCCCCAAGGAGGTTCGCCAAATCCTTTATCTCTTTTATCCATTTCTAAGAATTCTTCCCATGTTTTTGGGTCTTTCTTTTCTCCTCGAGAAAGCAGCCTTTCAAACCTTATTTTTTCATTAGCGTCTACAGCCAAAAGCTTAAAATCCTTCCCATACTTTTTCTTTAAGTATTCTACTTCGCCAGGATTTCTTATACCATCAATAATTATAAAGTTCTTTTCTTTTGGCATGTATTCTACAGCCAGCATAGCAAGTATGTGCGAGCCATACCTTTTTCTTAATTCGTTTCCCATGTTTTGAAGGGTGCTTCTGTCTAGTGTTCCTTTTCTCCTTTCTATTTCAGCCTTTATTATATCAGAAAGAGTAACAGTATAACAGGTTAATTTCTTCTGGATAATCTCCTTTACAGTTTTCTTCCCAGCACCTATGGTGCCGGTGAGTCCAATTACTTTCATTCAATACCTTTTTATAGGTCACAGCCTCTAACGGTCTTCCTTCCGTTTGCTTTTGCTCTTTCAATTGCTTTCTTTACTTTCCAAGTTACTCTCTCGTCCAAAGCTTTCCAGAAGTCACCGCTTACTCTCATTCCTTTCAGAAGACCTTTTACTGCAGATTTTACAACCAAAGACCTCTTTTCAGCCATTTCCACACCTCCTAAAAATGTTTTATTTGGATTAATATATAAAGGTTTAGAGAATTATCTGTTTGAAATCTTTATTGGAATTGGTTTTATGTACAGACCGTTCGGATCTTTTTTAATTGCGAGACGAACTTCATAAACTTCTAGTACTTCCTTTTCATCTAAAACTTTTTTAAACCGAGGAAAATTTTGCATGATAACGTACGTTGCTCCTTCATGGTACTCTTTGTCTACAGAAGTGAAGTATTCTTTCCCGTTCTTTTTATCTTTGACTTTTAGTATGAGTTCCTTCTTGTCTAAATTTTTCAGTTCATGCTCTAGCCAATCAATTACAGCTTCGTATAAAGTTGTTGGCATAGTTTAAGATAGAATGGAAATGTTTAAATATCTTCTTTTGAGTGAAATACGTATTACAACTAAGCGAAAAGTGTTAAGATTCTTTAAGGATATACACCATCTTTCTTATGTCTTTGAAAAACAATTTTTCTGCATCCAACTTTGAATTGTTTTTCTTCACCTCAATCTTATAATTCTTGTACTTAGGATTAGCTACTGGTATTATTTCTCCGTCCAACTTGAATAAGTGAAAAGGAAATCCCCGCCCTTTTATTACCTCATAATCATGTCCAGTTCCTGGCAATGTAAAGCCCGCAACTAAACAATCCTTATCTTTTGCTACTAGCTTATGCATTAAGTTGTGCCTAACTAAAAAGCTTTTTCCTTCTTTTAGTTCTACCATGCAAGTTTTTCTTATGCGATTATCTACTAGTATTAGAAAACAATCGTTCTTTATTGCTTTATAAAATTCTCCGTAGCTTTTTTCATGCACATGACCATAAGTTCCAAAGAGCTCACCTTTGTCTTCTAGAGAAAAAATACCATGCCTCAGCAAAGTCAGATCACACAAAACACTTTTGTTCTTATAATCATCAACAAACTTCCATAAGTTATAGACAGCATAAACAACCTTATTATCCACCTTAGAAAGCTTAGATGCTGCATCTAAGTCAAGAACAACTTTATCTCTTACTAAATCGCTTACAAACCTTTCCCAAAAAACTGGCCTGCTATCAAACTTTAATTCCAGCCTGCCGTTCTTTTCTTTTACTTCAAACCCTTTCACATTTAAATTTTGCAGACCATTCAATAAATATATGCAAGCTGTTTTTCTACCTTGGTTGCATATGCACCAGCCCTTGATTTGGCTTGATGATAAGCTCGTAAGCAATCTAGAAAAAATGATACTTTCTTCTGATTCGAGAGAAAGCTGGGACGGTAAGCTGATAGCAAGGGCTTACAAAAATCCTGCTAAGTACGTAGAAATGCTGAAGAAAAGTGGGCATGAGCCCAGAATAGCATTAGACTTTTCAGGAATTCTTCTGGAATCTTTACAAGAGTTGGGAGAAAGAGGGTTTTTGGACAAAGTGGAAGTTGGTGGTGAAAAGGTTGGAGATATAATAGCTTACTACAAAAAAGTTTTAAAAAGGTATCCAGAGTGCATAGAGTTTGCAGGAACAGCCTATGCTCATTCGTACTTCCCAGCAATACCAAAGGAAGATTATGCTCTGCAAGTGGAAGAATGGAGGAACGTTTTTAGTTCATTGTTTGGTGAAAATGCGCTAAAAAGAGTAAAAGGCTTTTGGTTGCCTGAGATGGGCGTACCTAAGCATGAAGAGAATTTAAGAGAGCTGATAAAAGTTCTGCGTGAGCAAGGTTATGAATGGTGCATACTTCCTTTGCAGACAGTAGAAGGGTACGAAAAAATGTCTTACACACAAAGGATAGAAACGATAATTAAGCCGTGGAAAGTCTCTTCTGGTGGAGAAGAGATAAAAGTGGTGTTTAGAGCTCCTACTTATTTTATCGACCAGCAAGCAGGCACTTCTGCTGAAGAAGTTTATTCAAAGTGTTTAGAAGCTGGAAAGTTAGCTGACGAAAAGCCTGCTCTTGTTATTACTGCTTCTGATGGGGAGAACGGAAATGTAATGATGAACGAGTTCTTCCCACAGTTTTACAAAAAGTTTTTTGAAGAAAAAGTGGATGAAAAGGTTGGGTCTATGCTAGTTTCAGATTTTTTGGAGAAATTCTACCAGGAGGAAGAATTGGAAGAGATAAGGCTGAAAAATCTGGGTGCTTCTTGGATAGATGGGCATACTCTCTGGATAGAAGGGAGTAGAAGAGAAAAGATGGTAAAAAGGCTTTATGAGCTGAGTGCAAAGTTTCATTCTTTGCATGGTGTAGACGAAAAAACAAAAAAATTGTTCTTAATAGCTGAGACAAGTTGCTACAACTATTGGGGAACTAACTTTTGGTTCGACCAAGGAGAAAGGACCATAGAGGCAGTTTTAGAAAGGTTTAATAAGGTTAGAGAGTAAGTTTTATAAGTATAATCAGTAAAATTTAAATAAGTGTTGTAAATGCGCATAGCACTCTTTTCATGGGAGTCTCTACATTCTATTCCTGTTGGAGGCCTTTCTGTTCATGTCACCGAGCTTGCTGCAGCTTTACAGAGAAAAGGAAACGAGGTTCATGTTTTTACCAGAATAGGCAACAATCAAAAGATATACGAAGTGATAGATGGCGTACATTATCACAGATGTCCTTTTGCTTTCAACTCTAATTTCATTTACGAGATGACAAACAACATGAGCAAATCTATGGCTTATTACTTTTTTGAAACGGAAAACGTAGCAGGACACTTTGACATAATTCATGGGCATGATTGGCATGTTGTTACTGCTTTGAACGAGATAAAACAAGCCAGGAACAAAAAAGTTATATTTACTCTACATTCTACACAGTACGGAAGAGACGGTAATAATTTTCATGATGGCGGCGCGAAGGATATACTAAACACAGAATGGTTTGGAACATACATTGCTGATAGAGTAATTGTATGCTCTAATGCGATGAAGAACGAAGTGGTGCAACTGCACAGGGTTCCAGACTGGAAGATTAGAATAGTGCCAAATGGTGTTTGGGCGAAGAAGTTCGATGGCTTTATAGATGCATGGAAGGATGTAAAATCGAGATATGGTTTTGGCGTGTACGATCCTTTAATAGTTTTTGTGGGAAGAATGACTGCTCAGAAAGGCCCAGATTTGCTTCTAGAAGCTGTTCCTGACGTGCTAAAAGATTTTCCAAACGCAAAATTTGTTTTTGTTGGAGATGGCTACATGAAAAGCCAGCTTGAGCATAGGGCATGGGAGCTTAGAGTCCAGCATGCTGTTAGGTTTACTGGCTATATTCCAGACGAAGAAAAGACGAAGCTTATGAAGGCTGCTGAATGTATAGTAGTGCCAAGCAGGAATGAGCCTTTTGGTATAGTAGTTCTTGAGGCATGGAGTTGTTATAAGCCAGTAATAGCAACTCATGGCACAGGAGCTGGTGAGCTTATATGGCACGATGTTACTGGGTATAGAGTCTATCAAGCTCCAAACTCTATAGCATGGGGAATAAAAGAGATCTTAAGGAATCCTGAGCATGCTAGGTGGATGGGCGCAAACGGAAGAAGAGCTGCTGAAGAAGTTTTCACTTGGGATAAGGTGGCTGAACAGACTTTAAAAATTTATGAGGAGGTGCTTAGATGAAGTGTTGGTTCTGTGAAAAGGAGGCTCGTGGTATATGCATAGTTTGTGGAAGAGCAGTTTGTCACGAGCATGCAGATAAGCTAGATCAGTTTACACATGCAAAATCAGATACTTGCACAGGGTATGCAAGCTATGAAAAAGGGTTTAACGTTTTGAAATGTAGAGAGTGCAGGCTTGAATGGGAAAGCTGGGAGCAGGGAAAAAGAATAATAAAATAAGTTTTAAAAGTATGCGGAAGTAAACCAGCAAAAAGTTTAAATATAAGGGAAATACGTATTTCTTTTAGAAGGTTTGTAATACGTATTACAAGTCTTCTCAAAACAATTCTAAAAACTTACCTGCAATTATAAACATAGCATGACTCCAAGCCAAGGGAACTATAGAAGCAGGTTTACCATTTTTAATTTGCTCTGGTAGCCTTTTCTCAACCCTTTCCAAAATCCAACTGAAATATTTTATCGCTTCTTGTTTCTTTCCAGCTAAACAAAAATAGATAGAAAGCCAAAAGTTCAGAACAGGCCAAGCCCCTCCTCCTCCCAAACATAACTTGCAAAAGCTTATTCTTCCATCATACTTATCATTAGGATACCTATGAATTCCTCCTTCTATGCAATTCTTTTGCAAGATCATTTTTACTGTACTAACAATCCTAGGATCTTCAGCATTAAAAGCTTCAGAAGGCCAAACTAAACCAAGAGAAGAAGAATCTATTGTTCTGTCTACAACTTTTCCATAAGTTTTAACAAAATATCCGTTTAGATAACATTTTTCCAAAACATTTTTCATTTGCTGAATACACTCTGACCATTTCTTTCTAGGACCTAAAATTTCTACAGCACATTCTAGTGCTTTTTTACACATAGCCAAAGAGTAAGTGTGGACTTGTTTAAGCTTTGGTAAAGCAGCCTTTTCTTCCCATAGGTCATAAGTTGGTACTTTGAAGCGGGTTTTACTCCAAAGGTTAGATATACCGTTTGCAGCTTTCTCTACCATAGGTTTAAACTTCTCTATACTTCTGAACTTTGAATGCTCATAAACAGCCCAGATTAGCGAAGCTGTTTGGTCTGGCTGGAAGTTCACGTAGAAAAGTCTTGTTATTGTTTGACTTTCAGCAAATTTTCTAACTTTTTTGTTTTTGATTTCATTTGGCTTTATTCCAACATCAAAATCACCAGCCATTCTTCCATGCGGATAGTACTTGTTAGCTAAGAAAACACCTTTTTCCCTGAATAATTCAGCTCTTTCCCAACACCATTCAAAAAACTTTTCTGGAATGTCGTATAATCCGACTAAATCAGCAGCATAGCAAACAAAGCTTGCATCCCTTGGCCAAACATAGAAATAGCTTTTAACATCTTCAGGGTAAGATTCGTCTAAAATGTTAGAAGCTACTATTGCTCCGTTGCTAAGAGAGCAATCCTTTATTACTTTGATGCTTTCCTCGTAAACCTCTTCTATTTTTCTTTCCATTCATACCCCTTGACAAGCTTTTCTACTTCAGCTCTACAAGGATATCTCTCGTCGCCAAACCTGCTTATTGCAAAAGCAGCTACAGCATTCCCAAAAATTCCAGCGCTTTCCAAGTCTTTATGCTTTGTATAACCAAAAACAAAGCCAGCATTGAAAAAATCTCCTGCTCCTGTTGAATTTATCGCATTTGTTTCTATCGGTCCAAGCATAAGAAGATTGTTTTCGTCAGCAACTATGCAACCTTCCCTACCTAGTTTTAATGCTACAGTCTTGCAGCCAAGCTTCAACAATTTTTCCACAATTTTCATTTTATCTTTTTCTTTAACAATTACTTTTCCTTCTTCTAAGTCTGGAAAGAAAAAGTCTACAAACTTTAAAACATTTTTCATTTCCCTAGCATCAAATTGTCTATAGCTCTTAAGGTCAGGGTCCATACAAGTTATCATTCCATTCCTTTTCGCAAACTTTAAAACTTTTATTGTATCTTTCCTAAAATTTTCAAGCAGTCCGTAACCACTCAAGAACAAAACCTTTCCTTCTATTTCATCAAAACCGAAATCTTTTATAGAAAATAGAGAGTTTGTTCCCCTATAAGTCAAAAGGCTTCTCGAACCATCTTTAAAATTTATTCCAATGCTTATGCCAGTTTCTTTTTCAACAGTTTTAAGTCTACTTTCTACTCCGAACTTTCTCATTTTGTCAAGTATAAATTTTCCAAAAGGATCTTCTCCAATTAATCCAATCAGCTTTGTTTTTATTCCAAGCTTAGACAAAGCCAAAGCAACGTGTGCAGCTCCTCCTCCAACCTCAACTTTTAGCCAGGAAATTCTTTCTTGCAAATCCTTTTTTGGATAATTTTCTATGGGAGAAAGGAGCAAATCTATGTTTACATCTCCAATAGCAGTGACCTTATTCATTCAATTCCCTCAACTTCTCTTCCACAATCTTTCTATACTTTTCAACAATTTCTCTTAGCCTTTTTTTATCCTTACCTTCAGCACAGATGTTTATCTCAGGCAGGGTTTGGCTTGCTCTTATCAAAACCCATTCTATCCTGTTCAGCTCAATCTTTATACCGTCCATGATGTCTATGGCTTCAGGAAAGTCTTCCCTCAATTTTTCCACGATTTTTATTTTATTTACATCGTTGACCACATTAATGTAAATCTTTTCAGTAGGATGCAATCTTATCTTATTGACTATCTCAGAAAATTTTTCTTCTTTTTCAGATAGAATTTTAGCTAAGCATACAGTCGCTAATATTCCATCTGAAAATGGATAAAATTGATTAAAGTAGAAATGGGAGCTTTCTTCTGCTGCAAATAAGGCATTTTCTTCTAGTAGTTTTTTCTCTATAAAGCCATGACCAACTCTCCACCAAATCAGCTTTCCTCCCAACCTTTCTACTATTCTTTTTAGCTCACTTGCACAATCTGCAGTTAAAATCACCTTTCCTTTTTTCTTTTTCAGAATCTCTTGGAGAAAAACTGCAGAAAGTATACTCCCGTTTAATTCTCTCCCTTTTTCGTCTACAAAAACTGCTCTATCCGCATCTCCATCAAAGGCTACACCAAAATCAACTTTCTTTCTTTTTATAACTTTAATGAGTGGTTTGAGATTTTCTCCTTTCGGCTCTGGTCTATCAAATCCAAAAAAATTCTTGTCAGGTTTATCATGCAACCCTATAACATTTAGCCCTAGTTCTTCAAGGACTTCTATACCTTTTACACCAGCTCCTCCAAAGCATTCAACTGCGACTTTACATTCTATTTTTCCAAAATTCTTCTTAAGAAATATCTTATAAGGGACTAATGCATTTTCTTCTAAAATTTTTCCATTCCCCTCTAAAAATTTTCCAGCTTCGAAAATTTCTTTTAACTTTCCTATTTCTTCCAAAAAACTTGTACCATTTGGTCTAACGAGCTTAAACCCCGTCCAGTCTTTTGGATTATGACTAGCAGTGATTACACAACCAAAAATTTTGCTCCTCCAAGCATGAAAATACACTACAGGATTTGGTAGCATTCCAAGAGAAACAACTCTGCATCCTGTAGAGACTAAACCAGAACAAAAGTTCTTGAATATTCTTTTGGAGCTTGACCTTGTATCAAAACCTACGCATACTGTTTCTTTACCTTGGAGAAAAGTCCCTAAAGCCTCACCAACCCTTTCAGCTATCTTCTCGTTTATCTCGTCTGGATATACCCCTCTCAAGTCGTATGCACGAAACAAATTCATTTAATACCTCCTATAATAATTATATGAAAATTCAATTTAAGAAGGAAGTTTTGACAACCAGAATCAAATCGCCATTAAAAAATTTTGAAGTGGAAGAACAGAAGATAGAGGTAAGAGAAGATCCTTTGACAGGAGAGAAAACAAGAGTTAACGTTAACAGAACAAAAAGGTTTCATGCTGCTTATTTTGATATTAACGATTTCATAGAAAGTTCTAAGAAGGATTGTCCATTCTGTCCAGAAAATTTAGACAAGTCTGTTTCAAAATTTTTAGGCAAGAAGGAAAGAATAGAGAAAAACGGAATTACAATTTTTCCAAATTTGTATCCGTATTCTTCCGCTCATGCAATACTTGTTATGACTAAAGAGCATTACTTGCCCTTAAACAAGTTCACTCCGGATATACTCTTTCTCTCTTTTCAAGCAGCTCAAGAATTTTTCAAGGAATTCAAAGGAAAATACCCAAGCATAAACTTCAACTACATGCCTTCGGCAGCTGCTTCTATAGTCCATCCACACATGCAACTCCTTTCAGAACACAAACCATTAAGCTATCAAGAACTTCTCTTGAAGAAAAGCAAGCAGTTCTATTCCAGAACCAAGAAAAACTATTGGTTAGAGCTAATAAAAGAAGAGAAAAGACTGAAAGAAAGGTTTATAGGAGAGACAGAACATTTCGCCTTTCTTGCTAAGTATGCGCCAAGAAAAAACGATAACATTCTGATAATAGCTAAGGGTATATCCTCGCTCTTAGAAATGAAGGAAAAGCATATGAAAGACTTGGCAAATGGTTTGTCGTTTATTTTCAAAAGTTTGCAAGAAAAGTTGAACATTAACAGCTTGAACCTTTCATCTTTTTCTGGGACTGAAGAAACAAAAAAATTTTACAGGCTAAATTTTGAAATAGTTTCTAGAGCAAGACTTAGACCATACTACACAACAGACATAGGCTTCATGGAGTACATGCAGAAAGAGCCGGTGGCAGAAACCTTGCCAGAAGAAACAGCGAAACTCTTATATTTCGGAAAACTAAAGAGTGTAATATGAATATCGGATTCTTTGTTTGGGAATTTTGGCCAAGGCTTGTAGGCGGTTTAGGCTCTTATGCTCTTGAAATGACAAAAAAGTATATTGAAATGGGGCATAACGTTTATGTTTTTACTATGAACGATGGCAAGCTTCCCACAAGTGAAAAGTGGGATAGCATATACATCCATAGACCTTTGACTCTAGATTCGAGCAACATATTCCCACTTTTTGTGGCAGAAGATTTGAAGAAGTGGGGAACTAACATAAACTTTTTTGCAGAGATATACAACTATAACATACTTTCTGCTTGCAAGTATGTTAATCAGCTCATAAGGAAAGAAAGCAAGAAATTCGACTTAACTTCTATTCACGATTGGCTTTCTTCCATAGCAGGCCTGATGGTAAAGAACGAGCTAAAGGACATGCCTGTTGTAGTTCATTTTCACTCGATAGAAGAGCAGAGGAGCTTAGGAAAAGGTTCAGAAGTTGTGAAGCATATAGAAAGAACTATGGCAGAAAAGGCTGATAGGATAATTACAGTTTCCTATTCTATGAAAGACTTTCTCGTTTCTCTAGGATATCCTGCTGAAAAAATATCGGTTGTTTATAATGGTTGCGACGTTGAAAAGTACGACCCTAAAAAAGTCAACAAAAAACTTGTTGAAAAGCTGAGGGAAAAGTACAACATACACGACGAGAAAGTAATTCTTTTTGTTGGAAGGTTGACGTGGGTCAAGGGAGTTTTCAACCTGATAAGAGCAATGCCAGAAGTGCTCAAAGAATTTCCAAAAACAAAGCTGATAATTCTTGGAAAAGGAGAAGAGTACACAAACTTAATTTCTCTTGCTCAACAGTTAGGATTGTACGAAGAAAAGATTCTCATAAGATCAGAATGGGTGAGTGAAGAAGAGAGGATAGCTCACTACGCTCTTTCAGACTTGTGTGTCTTCCCCTCTATAAGCGAGCCTTTTGGTATAGTAAGCCTGGAAGCTATGGCAATGGAAAAACCTATAGTTGTTGGTGCAAGAGGGGTTAGTGGCTTAAGAGAGCAAGTTATACCAAACGGGGAAAATAAGACTGGTATACATGTCAATGGAGAAGATCCTAACGATATAGCATGGGGAATAAAAGAGATTTTGAAGAATTTTGAGGAAGCAAAAGAATGGGGTAAGAACGGAAGGAAAAGGGTGAAGGAAGAGTTCACCATCGATATTGCCGCCAAAAAAACTCTGGCAATATATGAGGAATTAATAAAATAGCTTGTTGAGAAATGATAATAGGAATAGTCTCTGCAAAAGGCGGCGTAGGAAAGACTACGATAGTTGCGAATGTCGGAGTAGCACTTGCTACCCAATTCTACACAGACACAACGCTGGTAGATGCAAACATCACAGCACCAAACCTTCACTTGCACTTTGGTATGTTCTACTTTCCAAAAACTCTGAATGCAGTACTTTCTGGAAAGTGTTCTGTTTTTGATGCTTTATACAGACATCCTGTAGGAGTTAAGATAATTCCTTCTGAACTAGGCTTTAGTCAGAAGTTTGACGAGAAAGCTTTTAAGAAGTCTATTTCTGCTTTAGACAAGCCAGAAAGTATAGTCATGATAGATTCACCACCAACTCTTGGAGAGGAAGCAGCTACAATCCTTCAGACAGCAGACAAGATCTTTGCGGTGATGACACCAGATCCTTCTTCTCTTTTGTCAACACAAATGCTAGAAGAAGTTGCTGAAAAAGTTGGCGCTTCTCTAGAAGGGATAATCTTGAACAGAGTAAGGTATGCTCCGTACGAGCTAACAGATAGGGAAGTGAGAAGAGAGTTAGGCTTACCAATAACAGCCTCAATTCCAGAAGATCCTTCTGTACAAAGGAGTTTGGTTCTTCACAATCCTTCTGTAGTTATCCATCCAAACTCAAAATCTAGCATTGCCTTTAAGAAAATAGCAGCAAAAATTGTGGGAAAGAGCTATAGAGAGCCTATACCTTCTCTCCTTTCTTCTGTTCAATCTTCTCTAAAGAATTTAATCATGAACTCACTAGTTATATTTAGAAGGGTTTGATATGTCAAGGGTCATAGGGATAGTTTCTGGTAAAGGTGGAGTTGGAAAAACTACATTAGTAGCAAACTTGGGCTTAGCGATGGTAAATCAAGGAATGAAAGTAACTGTAGTTGATTGCAACGTTACTACTTCTCATCTTGGCTTCATTTTTGGAATTTACACTTACGATAAAACTTTAAACGATGTTTTAAAAGGATTCAGCAGCCTGCAAGAAGCTATGTACAATTATCATGGGCTCAACATAATTCCAGCCTCGCTTTCGCTAAATTCTTTAATCGACTTAGACATAAACACACTTCATAAGTATGTGAGAGAAATAGATAGCGATGCTATTCTTCTAGATTCAGCTCCTGGGTTCGGCAAAGAGCCTATGAGTGTTTTGCAGACAAGCAATGAGGTAATGTTTGTTACATTGCCGTATACTTCAGCCTTAGTGGACGTGATAAAGGCTAGTCAGATAGCAGAAAAGCTCAACATAAAGATATTAGGCATAGTTCTAAACATGGTAAAAGGTTTGCCTCATGAGTTAAACAAGAGAGAAGTGGAAAAATTGACAGGGATAGAAGTTCTGGAAGAAATACCTTATGACGAGAGTGTAAACATAGCTTTGGCTTTCAACAAACCTGTGATAGAATACTTACCTTTTTCTCCTTCTAGCATTGCAATAAACAGGTTAGCATCCAAGCTAACTGGAAAGAATTTCTTTCAGAGAGAAACTTTCTTTTCCAAGTTTTTATCAGAGCTGAGGAGGATTATGGGAAGGAAGAGAGTAGAAAATCTGAAAGAGCTAGTTTAGCTACTTTACTTTTATAAACTTTGCAACTTCTTTTGAGGTTTTTACCGTTACCGTATCGCCAGGTTGGAGTTCGAAGAACTTTTCATAATTGTCGATAAGCAACCAAGCTTTTTCTCTTTCAACCTTAACCTTAACTTTCTGAGTTGCAGGTATGACAAAAGGTTTTATACGATTTCCATGCAAATTGTTAAAAGCTATTCCTATCCCTTTTCTAAACATTCTTCCACCAGCAGAAGAGTAGTAACCGGTAGACCCAAATGGTGTAGAAATTATTATACCATCTCCTACCAATTTTCTAAATCTTTTATTTCCAGCAGAGACAGAAAATCTCAAAGCTCTAACAGGATTGCAAGCGCGGATTTGGACTTCGTTAAGTGCAGTCAAAACTTTTTTGTTAAACTGTACACAAATCTTAGACTCTTTTACTATTCTTAGCTCATCCTTTTTAACTTTTTCCAAAATCTTTTCTAATTGAAGAGGTTTGTAATCATACTTTCGAACTATTTTAGTAGTTTTTACTACAAGCTTTGGTACACCAGGAAATATTCTTTCTGCATATAAGACAGTTCCATCACCACCATAACACAACACAAAATCAGGTTTATAGTTTGAGGCGATGAAGCCTTTTCTTAGAAGAATTTTTTTCAGCTTTCCTTTTTCAAGGATAGAAGCTGTAGCAGCTCTCTCCATACTTTTCATTTGTTTTTAAACCTTATTAAATTTTATTCATAGCCTTTAGCACCCTCTCTCTTGCAATTTTTTCAGCAGTATCTCTTGGTTTTACATTTTCCCTCTTAGCTCTCTTCAGAACAAGTCTTGTATTCTTCACGATTTTCTTCTCTATAAGCTTGAAAGCCTTATCTTTGTCGTATCCTCTGTATTCTGCATAAGAAGAAATAACACCACCAGCATTAGCAACACAATCAGGAACTACTAAAACGCCTTTCTTGTGAAGTACTTCTTCTATCTCAGGTTTCATCGGAATGTTTGCAGCCTCAACTATAATCTTCGCTTTTATTTCGTTCACGTTTTTCTCGTTTATTACATCGGACATAGCAGCAGGAATCAGTATATCTACTGGCAATTTGAAAATTTCTTCATGAGAAATAATTCTTCCTCCTTGATAGTTTATTACCGAGCCAGTAGATTTTTTGACTTCCAAAAGTTTTCGAACGTCTATTCCATTTTCATCGTACACAGTACCTTTACTATCACTCACAGCAACTACCTTTGCTCCAGCTTCTGAGAGAAACTTTGCAGTAAAGCTACCAACATTACCAAATCCTTCTACAGCAATGCTCATGCTTTTTATGTCCATTTCTAAAAACTTAGCAGCCTCTATTGTTGCCCAATAAACTCCAAACCCTGTTGAGCCAAGCTCATGTGGTAATCCACCCAAATCTAAAGGCTTACCGGTACAAGATTTTAGCGAGCCATTGCCTTCAACAAACCATCTCATTTCATTTTCTCCAGTGTTGACATCGGGAGCAGCTATGTAAAGCTTTGGCGCAATGTGTCTAAGAGCACGACCAAAAGCGATCATGATGTTTTTCTTCTCCTCCAAAGAATGCTTCTTAGGGTCAAAAACTATTCCAGACTTTGCTCCACCAAAAGGCAAATCAGCTAAAGCAGTCTTCCAGGTCATCACCCTTGCAAGTCTGAAAACTTCTTCTACTGTTACGTCAGGAGTCATTCTTATTCCGCCTTTTCCTGGTCCTCTTGCTGTTGAATCTATTACAACAAATCCTCTGAGATTAACTCTAGGATTATAAACTTCTATTATTTTTTCTGGTCCAAACTCGTCAGCAAAATTTTCTATCATACTAGTGCTTCCATTCGCCAGTAAAAGGAACTCCTTTTATTCCATGCAAATAATTGTAAGCTTGTAGTGCAGCTTTACACCCTTCACCAGCTGCAGTCACAATCTGCTTGAAAGGGGTGCTAGTTACATCACCAGCTGCAAAAACTCCAGGCCTGATTTCATCCTTATCAGGATAGAAAGTTTCACAGTTGTTTGTAATAACTATTTGATTGTTTTCATTCAGCTTTACCAAGTTTTTTATAAAATCAGTCTTTACTTCAGAACCTATTTCTACAAAAACTCCATCAACTTGCAACTCCTTCAACTGATTTGTTTTTAAGTCTTGAACCACTATCGATTTTACAGTATCTTCTCCTTTTATCTCAGTTACAATACTGCTTAAAACAAGTTCTACATTTTCTTTCTTCTTTATCTTTTCTACAAAAGATTCGAACCCTCTAAACTCGTCTCTCCTATGAATCAAGTAAACTTTCTTTGCAACTTTACTTCCGTAAAGAGCAGCTTCTAGAGCAGCATTGCCACCGCCAACAACAGCTATTGTTTTTTCTTTAAAAAGTGGCATGTCGCAAGTAGCACAATAACTAACTCCTTTTCCTCTGAACTTTTCTTCTCCTGGTACGTTTAAGTTTCTGGGTGTTCTTCCAAAAGCAAGTATGATAGCTCTTCCAGTGTACTCTTTTGCGTTAGTCTTTACCGCATAACCACCTTCTATCTCTTTTATTTCTTTCACTTCTTCCAAAACGATTTCAGCACCAGACTTTATTGCTTGTTTTTGGAATCTTTCCATGAGCTTAGAGCCTTTAACACCCAAGAAACCTGGATAGTTTTCTATTCTTTCAGCTTCTAGAACTTGTCCTCCTACAGCAATTGTTATCAAGAGTGTTTTAAGGTTTCTTCTACAAGCATAAATTGCTGCAGTTAAGCCTGCAGGCCCGCCACCAATTATTATCAGGTCGTAGTCCATCTACTCACCCTTTTATTTTCTTTATAGCTTCCTCTTTGCTTGGAACACCAATAAAAGCGACTTCTTTCTTTCCATCCTCTTCTATGATTGTAGTAGGAACAGATGCTATACCAAATTCTTCAACAAGTTTTTCTCCTTCCCGCGACATAGCATCAACTTCTTCAAAGTCAAACTTATAATCCTTTTGCAATTCTTTCCATAAAATCTTAGCTAAAGGACAGAAAGGGCATGTTTTAGTGGTTACTAAAATTACCTTTTTCATTCCAACCGCCCGCACAAGAATAATTATAGGATTTATAAAAATAAATTGTTACACAGTAAATAAAACTAGGGAATTGTGAATGCCTTGCGGCAGGCCTAAGACAAGAAGAGCAAACTTTAAGATAAAATTTGTATTTCCACGCGTTCTCTTATCTATATAATAAATTAGCAAGACTGGTATCAAAGCTTTGAGAAGGATGAAGAGAAACGGTGATGCAAGAATAATTCTAGAAGAAAGTATTTGTGCTTCTTTAAAGCTTGTTAGTTTAACTGCTACTGTTGCTGAGCAAGCATCTAGAAGATGACCAAAAATTACATGAGAGTTAACACCTTTAGCAATTTTGTTGAGTTTAAATCCTCTTAGAATGGTTAAAAGAGCAATAAAAACAAAAGCAGAAAAGAATAAAGCGGTTAAGAAAAGGTGCAAATTTTTCCCAAAAGTTAGAGCTGTTAAACCAAAAAATCCTGCTAGGGCAAGACCAGAATACTTGAGAAAGTTGGGGTATATCCAGTTAATTGATGCACAGGCTATGATCGTAAGGAAAACTGAAAAGTAGATTAGTGGTGTGATAAAAAAGAATTTAGCTATTCCTAAAAAATTGAAAAAGCCTAGGTCGAAAAGAGTTCTCCAAATTCCTCCTAAAAATACAAAAGGCAACAAATCAAACCAAACTTTTTTATCAAGCTTTATCTTGCTTTTTTCAAAAAAATTTATTGCTGCATACAAGCAAAGAACAAAGGTTATTGAATAAACTGTTGTGTTGATTGGATTATAGCCACTTTGCAGAACAGTAGGCTCGATGAAGTATTTTTGGATAAGGTCCAGCATTGAATAAAGTTTAGAGTACGAATTAAAAAGTTTAAATATTTTCAGCTGTAACATTAACTTATGATGGAAAAATTTAAGGATGTTTGTGACCTTCTTAGTGAAGGGTTCCTCTACGATGGAGTGTACGATATCTTAGTAGACAGTCCTTACGCAAAACAGCTACCTCCTGCACGTCGGGACAAATATCTTACAAGAGCAATCGATGTTATGGACATGTGTATAAACTGCTTTAATTACTTCCGTGCAACTGAGAAAGGACAAAGATATACCTTAAACGATCCAATCAACAGTTTGAGGATTTATACAAGAGTACTCAAATCTTTACGCAATGTTCTAAAAGAAAAAGTCTACAAGCCAATGAGTGTACAAGAGGCAGAAAAGTTTGTTTTGGACAAGTTAAATCGCTACAAAGAAATTTTGACTTGCATAAAAAATGGGAAAGAAGTCAGTAATGAAGAAAAACAAGAAATTATAGACTTGTTTCAAGAAATGAGAAAGGATACCTTATCAGAAACTGCACACCTGCTGCAGATAGGTTATATTTAACTAATTCTATCAAATTCTTTTTGTGAAAGGAGTATACCTTCTCTTAATAAACCTAAAGAAAAATTCAAGAATTAAAATTGGCAAGCTCGGAAAAATAACTTTCCCTAAAGGATTTTATGTATACGTAGGTTCAGCTTTAAACAGCTTGCAAGCTAGGGTAGCAAGGCATCTAAGTTCTGAAAAGAAATTGAGATGGCACATCGATTATTTGCTTGCTTCGCCAAATGCAGAAGTAGAAATGGTAATAACAAGGCAGACAGAAAAAAGAATAGAATGCAAAGTAAACGAAATTATTCAAAAGTTTGGTAAACCTGTAGAAAAATTTGGATCTTCTGATTGTAAGTGTAAAAGCCATCTAACTTATTTTAAAGAATTAGGAGAAATTAGGAAAGCATACGCAAACTTAAAGAAAAGTTTAAATGCGTTTTAAGCTAACTTTAAGATGTGTCTGTCCAAAGAGAAAAATCATTAGAGGAATTAAGAAAGATGAGCTCAAAAGAATTAGCTAGATATTTTAATTTATCGCTTTACGAAGCTTATCGACTAAAAGGGGCTCTTAGGCCAGAACGTTACAATGTTTTAGCCGATAATACTCTTACTATCTCTGACATGGCTAAAAAACTTGGAATTAAGAGTTCTACTGTAGAGCAGTATAGAAAGCGTCTAACCAAGCTTGGACTGGCTGAAAGAAAAATAGAACACAAGGGTATTAGAAGGCAAGTAAGAGAAATTCTCGATGGAAATCCTTTGACTTTCCGAGAGATTAGAGAAAAAGTAGAGGGGGTGTATCCAGCCGTATTATATCAAGAGGATATTGTTTCGATCGGTCCCAAAAGGAAAAGATTATATTGCTTGAAGGGGCAAGAAAACCTTGCTTATTCAAGACTTTTAAAGATGTTGGCCAAGCCTTCTAATAGACTTTTATCTAAAGAGGAATTACTTCTAAATACACTAAGTGAGCCAATGAGTTACAAGGATTTAACGGAAAAAGCAGGTTTGTGTTCGTCTGATATTATTAGTAGACTTCTAAGATATTTAGAGACAAATGAAAAAATAAGGAGGTTTAAACTTTGTCAAGGGGGCACCGTTAGGGGAAAATTTACTACTTATGAGCTTTTTGGAAATCTTGCTAATCAACTTTATTTTTATAAGCCTGGCCAAGAAAAAGACGTAGCAGGTTTAATAATTCAGAACATTCCTCCAAAGGAGAAAATGGACGTCAGTATGAGAAAAACTTTAACACACATATTAAAGCGATGCGTTCCAAAACCTGTTTTTTACATGGTTTATACGTATTATACGCCAGCTTACGACATACTTATGTTAATCACATCTCAAAACAGAGGTATAACTCTTAAAGAAATTTTAGACTCGTTTGAGTATCAATTTTCCGAAGTTACAGTTAAAGAATATCTTAAAATGTTAGAAAAAGGCGACATGATAGAGCAAATTGGAAGTGTTTACAAGCCTACACAATTAGGTCTAGAACTTGTTAAGAAGTATAAAGAGACTGAGACTGTTTAAGTTCTGTTAATATTTTCTTAATTTTTTCTACACATTCAGGATTTGCAAGAGTTGAAACATCCCCAATTGGCTGGTCTGCAAGTAAGCTTCTCAAAATCCTTCTCATTATTTTTCCTGACCTTGTTTTAGGCAAATCTTCTACAAAAAGTATTTTTTCCGGCTTTGCTATTGGTCCTATCATCTTCCTTACTTGTTGAACAAGCTCTTCTTCAAGCTGCTTTGAAGGCTGTTCACCAACTTTTAGAATAACAAAAGCTAGAGGAACTTCACCTTTTATCTTATGAGGCATTCCTATAACTGCTGATTCAGTAACCTTTTCATGCAAGTTCAAAGCATTTTCTATTTCGCCTGTAGCAATCCTATGACCAGCTACTTTTATTACATCATCTTCTCTGCCAACAATTCTTATCCATCCATGCTTATCAACAATAGCTGCATCAGAAGTATAGTATATCTTTAAGCCAAACTTGCTCCAGTAAGTTTCTAAATACTTTTCAGGATTTTTCCATATCCCTCTTAACATTCCAGGTGCAAAGGGTGGAAGCTGAACTAAAGATCCTTTTTCCATAGGCTTTACAGGCTTACCCTTTTCATTTAGAACAGCATGTCTAGTTCCAGGAAAGCTTCTACAAGCAAAAGTAGGAACAAAAGGACCTATACCTGGCAAAGAATTTATTAGTGTGCCACCAGTTTCAGTCTGCCACCAAGTATCTATCAAAGGACATCTACCACCACCAATCATGTTGAAGTACCACATCCATGCATCTTCATCTATTGGTTCGCCAACGCTTGCCAAAAGTCTTAGACTGCTTAAGTCGTGCTTCTTCACCCATTCTTCACCTAAGGCTATGAACATCCTTATAGCAGTAGGTGCAGTGTAGAAAACAGTTACTCCATACTTTTCTATTATTTCCCACCATCTATCAGGGTTAGGCCAATCAGGAGATCCTTCATAAATCAGCATAGTAGCCCCGTTCAGCAACGGCCCATAGCAAGCATACGAATGTCCAGTAACCCAACCTATGTCAGATGTACACCAAAATATATCTTCATCGTGCAAGTCAAAATCCCATTTAGCAGTCCAGTATGCTTGAGTTAGATAACCTCCTGTTGAGTGACAAACACCTTTTGGTTTGCCAGTCGATCCTGATGTATAGAGAATAAACATAAGATCTTCTGCGTCCATCACTTCAGGCTTGCAGTAGCTTTTAGCTTTTTTCATCAGTTCATGCCACCAAAGGTCTCTTCCTTCTTGCATGTTCACTTCATTTCCAGCTCTTTTTACTACTATTACTTTTTCTATGCTCGTTCCCTTTACAGCTTCATCAGCACTTGCTTTCAGATTTACTAGCTGTCCTCTTCTGTAATATCCATCAGCAGTTATCAGCACCTTAGCTTCTGCATCTGTTATCCTTGCCTTCAAAGCTTCTGAGCTAAATGCAGAGAAGACTACTGAGTGAATAGCGCCTATTCTCGTGCAGGCAAGCATTGCTATATGAACTTCAGGTATCATCGGCAAGTAAATTGAAACTCTATCACCTTTCTTTACACCTAAATCTTTCAGTACGTTTGCAAACTTGTTCACTTCCTTATAAAGTTGATGATAAGTGAAGATCCTTTCCTTTTCTTCCAAAGGTTCGGGTTCCCAGATAATTGCAACTTTGTTCTTTTTCCAAGTTTCTACATGTCTATCTAAACAGTTGTAAGAAGCGTTCAGCTTCCCACCTACAAACCATTTGAAGTATGGCGGCTTAGAAACATAAGCAGTTTTCCACTTTTTAAACCAGGTTATACCTTCTGCTGCAAGCTTACTCCAGAACTTTATCGGGTTTTTCTCAGCTATTTTATAAATTTTTTCGTCGCTTATCCAAGCTCTTTTTTTCATTTCTTCAGAAGGCCAGAAGACTTTACCTTTTTTAACAACCCATTTTTCAGGCATAAAATATATTTGGATTTTAAATAAAAAGAAGAATAGAGGAGTTAGACAAAGTTCAGACTTTTCATTACTTTTTCAGCTTCTTTGAAGTCTTTCTTAATTCCCTCATGTATTTTATATTTTTCAACAGATTCAGGTTTTATCCACGCATAATTGTCATGCTCCTTACTCAACTTTACTTTACCGCTCTCGTACTTACAGAGAAATGTTATTCCAATTACTTGTGTTCTGTTTTTGTCTTTGAAGAATGTCCAAATTCTTAGCGGTCTTACAATTTTTACCTTTATTCCAGCTTCTTCTTTCACTTCCCTTTTTAAAGATTTTTCAGGATTCTCACCAAATTCTATTTTACCACCAGGTATATCCCATTCTTCTTTAAAAACATCTTCTGAAGAGCTTCTTTTGAGTATCAAGACCTTTCCATTTTTTACAATAACTGCTTTTAGCGCAGGATATATTCTTTTCATGTTTATTTTTGTTAATTATTTAATTAATTGAAAATATAAAATAGATTTAAATGATAGACAGAGTCTTGTCCAAAGAAGAGAAGGAACTTTTACTTGGAAATGAAGCAATAGTTCGTGGCGCTCTAGAAGCTGGTATAGGCTTTGCTTCTAATTATCCAGGCACACCTGCTTCAGAAATAGGGGATACTTTTGCTTCTGTTGCTAAGCAAGTTGGCGTGTACTTTGAATACAGCACGAACGAGAAAGTTGCTTTAGAAGCAGCAGCAGGTGCTGCACTTTCTGGTGTCCGCTCTTTAGTTGCTTTCAAGAGCTTTGGTTTGAATGTTGCAAGCGACAGCCTCTTTCCTTTAGCTTATGTAGGAGTAAAAGCTGGAATGGGAGTAGTAGTTTCAGACGATCCAAGTTGTTGGAGTTCTGCTCAGAGCGAGCAAGATTCACGCTATTATGCCAAGCTTGCTCACTTGCCTATGCTCGAGCCTTCTGATGCTCAAGAATGTAAAGATTTTACTAAGCTTGCTTTTGAAATTTCAGAAAAGTTTGGAATACCAGTTTTGATCAGGCTTAGCACTAGAGTCAGTCATGAAACTGGAATTGTTAGTTTAGGAAAAATTGTTAGAAGTGAGAAAACTGGAAAGTTTATCAAGGATATAAAATGGAGAGATTTTCCACCCGAGATAATTAATACGCATAAGGATCTTCACTCAAAGCTAGAAACAATAGCAAAAGAATACAGGAGGGTTTTTACACAAATTTTACCAGCTAAAGGCAACAAAGGAATAATAACTTCAGGTATATCCTACGGCTATGTACTAGAAGCTTTAGAAGATTTAGGCGTAGAATTGCCTGTTCTAAAGCTTGGCTTAACTTTTCCTATACCTGAAAAGATAGTAGAAAATTTCTTGGAAAATTTAGAATCAGTTTTGGTAGTAGAAGAGCTAGAGCCTTATTTGGAGGAAGAAGTTTGTAAAATAGCAAGAAAAGTTAATCCAAGCATGAAGATTCTTGGCAAGAATGTATTGCCGAAAGCAGGCGAGATGAAAGAAGAAGATGTTTTGCAAGCTATAAGCAAGCTTGTGAAGAAAAAACCTAAGTTTAACTTCTCTAAACACAAACAACAATATGAAAAGCTGAAGATAGCTAGAAGGTTTCCTTTGATGTGCCCTGGCTGCCCTCACAGAGCAACTTTTTACGCTGCTAAGCTTGCTGAGCCCAAGGCTGTCTTTGCTGGTGATATAGGATGTTACATGCTTGGAGTTCATCCGCCTCTTGAAACTTTAGACTTTGTTTTGGCGATGGGTGCTTCTGAAGGTTTAGCTCACGGTATATCCAAAGCAAGTAAGCAAAAAGTAATAGCTTTTATAGGCGATTCAACCTTTTTCCATGCAGGAATTCCTGCCTTGATAAACATGGTTTTCAACAAGTCCAACCCGTTAATAATAATTCTGGATAACAGAGCTACTGCCATGACTGGTCATCAACCTCATCCTGGTGTTGGTGTGAATGCTTTGGGCGAGCCTACTAAGCCTGTTTCACTTCTTGATGTAGTTAGGGCATGTGGTGTGGAAAATGTAAAAGTAGTAGATCCTTACAACATGAAGGAAATGGAAGAAACGGTAAAAGAATTTTTAGCAAGTGGCAAGCTTTCTGTGATAATAGCAAGGAGAGAGTGCAGGCTAATGACGATAAGGAGGATGAAGAAAGAAGGTATGAAAATTCCTAAGTTTGAGATAGAGAAGGAAAAGCTGACTAAAGAATGTAAGGAGAGATTGTTGAGCTTTGGTTGTCCTGCTATTGTAGAAGAAGATGGTGTTGTTTTCATAGACGAAGACTTGTGCACAGGGTGTGGAGTTTGTGCTCAGCTTTGTCCAGGAGTAATAAAGGTGAAAGGATGATAAAAGAGTTTAACATAGTTATTGCTGGTATAGGTGGACAAGGTTCTATTACTTTAGCTTATGTTCTGGCTCAAGCAGCTTTCCTTAAAGGTTATGATGTGAAGACTTCTGAGTTGCATGGTTTAGCTCAAAGGTATGGCTCAGTTCCTTGTCATGTAAGGTTGGGCGAAAAAATTTATTCTTCTGTTATAATGGAAGGCGAGGCAAATCTTGTCATTGGTTTAGAGCCTTTAGAGGCAGTAAGAGCATGCTACTACGGCTCGAAAGAGAACAAGACAGTTTTTGTCATAGACACAAAAAGAATTTTCCCTCTCTCTGTTCAAGTTTGCAAAGAGCCTTATCCAAGCTTGAAGAAAATAGAAAACATACTTAAAGGATTTGGTGAAAAGGTTTATGCTGTAAACGCTTCAGAAGCAGTTAGAAAGCTGACTGGAAGCTTTGTTGCTTCTAACATTTACTTACTAGGCTTTTGTTCTGCGAAAAAGCTAATACCTATAGAAAGAGAATTTATTTTGGAAGGGATGAGAAAGGTTTTGTCAGAAAAGCTTTTTGACCTCAACAAGAAAGTTTTTGAAGAAGGAGAAAAGGAGGGATTGCATGGTAAAGGTTGATCAAAACAAATGCATAGGCTGCGGTTTGTGCACTTCTATATGTCCAGAAGTTTTCGAGCTTGGAAAGAATGGCAAGTCAACAGTAAAAGACCCTAAGAGCAAGGCTAAGTGTGTTAAGGAAGCTATAGCTTCATGTCCAGCACAAGCGATAAGCGAATGAAGGGAAAATTTTTAGTAGCACTGTTTGTATTTCAGGTTTTAGTTATTTCTGTTGCTAAAGCTGATATGATAGGTGTTAAACCTACATTTTCTATCGACATCAAGTTTTTGTTGCTCACAATTATTGTAGAATATCTTGCTTCAATTTTTCTTTTGAAGTTTTTTAAGCTAGAAAGAATAAACAAACTGAAACTTTTGCTTGTGATAGTTTTTGGTAATTTGATAACCTTTCCATTAGTTTGGTTTTTGTCTACACAATCCTTTCTAATGCTTTTATTGGGAGAGGTGATAGCAGTGTTCTTAGAGGGTTTACTGATAACAGCTTTAATTAAGGTTCCTGTACGAAAAAGTATGTTTTTCAGCTTCTACTTGAATTTGTTCAGTTTTGCAGCAGGAATAATAATTTCATTGATTATTTTTATGCTGCCATCACTTTTCAGACCTCCATATCCTGGAGTTGACAGGTGGATTTGTTACGCAGATTTATTGGATGCATGTGCAGGTGCCAAAAAATTTTCTGAAGTTAACAAAGATTGTTTAGCGTATGAAGAAATAGACAATTATTGTAATGATTGTATTCTAAAAGATTGTACAGCTTCAGATATATCTTGTTGTGACTTTTATAGATGCTGTGAGTTTGTACGTAGTAATACTTATTAATATTTTTTAAAGCAGCAGCATTCTAGGAAAAATGTAGTTGGAGTTCCGACTATACAGCCGTCTTGACCTATACTAACTCCTCCTATATCTTCGCAGTGAGGTACTGATTCGCACGAGCCATAGGCATATCCTCTGTTCCTGCATTCTTCGTCACAAACTTCTGTGACATTTTTTACATGCTTTTGTGTAGTTTGTGTGATAGTAGGTGGAGAAGCAGGTAAGCTGGGAGAAAAGATTGAAAACAAGAAAATTAGTATGAATGAGAATAGAAGAATTGCTGTAGGGTCTAAAACATCTAAGCATATGTTAATTATTGGAGTTTAGGTTAAAAAATTTATCCACAAGATCCTGAGGAAGATGAAGAAGTTGAGTTGATAGGTCCTATTCCTGGGGAGGTTTGTTGAGTTGAAAGTGTGGTGTTGCATTCAGATGGAGGATTGTTGAAAGCGTTGCATATTGCCTGCTTAAAAGCTTCTGGAGAGCGAGAAAGTTGGACTACAACATCATTTATTACTATTGTTGGCGAACCTCTTACGCCATAAAGTTGATTCAGGTCTGTTTCTATCGGGAATGGTGGATAATAGCCACTTATCCATGTAGACTTATCTTGCAAAGATTTAGTTATGTTGTATGCCTTGTCTGTAGCATTCATGCATTCATTCAGCTTGCTTTCGTCTACACCAGCTTCTTTGAGACATTTGGAATAATCGTCAGATTGGACGAAGCAAAGGAGATAATTGTAATATTTGCTCTTTTGCTCCTTCTGTATGCAGTACTGTCTGAGGTTTTCATAGACTTCCTTTTCTCCATGCATTGCATAATCTACAAAATGGATTGTTATATCAGCTTTATCGCCCAAAAGGTTCATTACAGGTAGCATTGCCTTTTCTGCTTGTAAACCGTAGGGGCAATAGGACATAACAAAAAGTTTTACGTCCGGTCTATCAGCTTTTGGAACGTTTGGTGCTTGCTGCTGAGGTTGAGTGGTTGGAGTAGTAGTTGTACGAGTAGGAATGCCTTGAGGGAAGAATAAGCTACCATCCATAGAAACATAATAAGTTTCTTCAACTGAGCCAGAATTGCTAGAGAGCCTAACAGTAAACTTGTAAATACCTATGCCTGTATCGCTAGCATTGATAAGCTCTACTTGAACATCACTTCCTCCAGATTTAAAATAGTTTTTAATCCAATTTACAGCCTTTCCAGCAGCTTCCTGAGGAGTTAATGAGTTAGAGCCTAGCAAGGCAACCTTTCCAGTCAAGCTAAAACCAGTTGCTAAAATTACTATCAAAGCAATAGCAAGTATTGCAGTAGCTGCCATCCAAGGGTTTATCTTAGGCACCTTTATTTTTACTACTGTTTGTTCATCAGCCATAAAAACTAAATGGAATTTAAGCTTTTTAAGCTTTTAAAGGTATACTTCGAACATCAATTCTTTCATCAAGTCTCTAGACCTATTTCTTATCGTAACTTCTGTAACGTTTGCTATCTCAGCTATTTCAGCTTGTGTTCTTCTTTCTCCTGTTAGTGTAGAAGCAATGTAGCATGCAGCAGCCGCTCTTCCGACAGGTCCTTTACCGCTTGTAAGCTTTGCTTCTCTTGCAGCTGCCAGAGTTTTATAGACAATTTTTTCAGTCTGTCCAGTAATGCCTAAAGATTTCAATATTTTTGAGACATAACCTTCAGGCCTTTGTTTTGGTGACAGATAGTCAAAATTTTTCAGAAGTAGCCTATAACTTTTACCTATCTTTTTCCTCGAAATACCAGAAACATCTTCTATTTCCTTTAATGTTCTAAGTAGTTCGTGGTTTGTTGCCCCACACTGTCTAGAAGCAAAGTATACAGACGCAGCGGATAATTCGTTTACATGTCTTCCTCTTGTAATCCCTTGATTCCACGCTTTTCTATAGGTTAATGCAGCAGTTTCTGCTACATGCTCAGGTAGAGCCAGATGATTGCACCACCTTGAAATGTTAGATAAACCTAAGGCTAGAGTCTTTTCTTTGGTTTCCATTGCACGCTTTTGCAATTTTCTCAGTCTATAAATATCAGATTTTATTTCGTAGGGTATTGGTCTACCATAAGCATCGTAGTTTCGAGCATCTATCTCGGTAGAAAGTCCTTGATCGTGCATCAAATTCGTTAATGGAGCCCCAACTCTTACTCTTTTTGTTATTTTTTCTTCCTTAAAAGCCCTCCACTCAGGACCTCTGTCTATAACATGCTCGTGGAGAACAAGACCACAATTGCCACAAATATACTCTCCTGCTTCTGAGTCGTGCAAGATGTTTACGCTCCCACATTCAGGACATTTTTCACTTTTTTGTTTTTGTAAAGAAACTACCATCAATTAGAAGTTTAAGTTTAAGCTTAAAAAGCTTTTAGGGAAAAATTTATAAGGTAGTTAGCTTAAAAATAATTTGGCTGGTAAGCTGAGAGGACGGCTTCGCTCCTGTGTCAAAGCAGGAGTGAGGAAGTTCCATCCACCTTAAGACAAAACCCTTGAGAAGGGGAGGTCAGTATCAGAAACGAGACCTTTCGGCTGCTTAAAGCTATGAGCAAGAGTGAGCGCAGCTTGAAAGGGTGAAACGGACTGACCTGTCTGATGGGGTGCAAGCTAAGCGCTTAGACAAATGCCGTCTTGAACAGAAGATGGGCTATTCTCAGCATGCCAGCCTTCTTTATTTATCATGGTTCTTAGAATGTAGCATGTGATATTTAGAATAATCGTAGTTACTCTTTTCTAGCATATCCCGTTCAACTTCTACGATTCTTAGATCGTATACACAGCCAATGTCGTTTCCACTACTTCTTATCCAATTATTTTCTTTCCGCACGTAACCAAAGTGGAGCAGTATTTTCTTCCTTTCCCATACATATACGTTAAGGTATTTGCCCCATACAGTACAAAAACCGATTCCCATCGCCAGCGTGAATGTTCTTCTTTTTGATTTCATCGGTAAGAAATTCTAAAGGAATGGATGGTTCTTCTTCATCCTTTTTTCTCATCGTATAGGTATAAAGAGAGAGTAGTGGAAGCTCAACTAAACCTTTATACCGAATTTCTACATTTCCATTCTGATATACAAGTGTCATATTTTCCCTATAGTTTTAAACTTTAAAAATGTTTATACATCGGAAGTGAGCAACACGATTTTTATCATAGCTTTTGCTTTAAAAATTATGGGCTATTGTAATACGTATTACAAAGTCCTAATCGGAAGTAAACTACCGAAAAGCTTATATTTCACACGTGTGAAAAATAAAGCCACGAGAGAATGAGCTTTATTCTAACCTTTGATATACCAAGAGAGCTAGTGTCAGAAAGAAAGCATGTAAACTTAAGCTTGCGTAAAATGAATGCAAAGATGATACAATTTTCAGTCTGGGAGCATGAAAACCTTTCTGACCTGATAAAAGTAGCTTTTAAGATAAAGTCTGCAGGAGGATCAGCAAGAATTCTAGAAGAAAAGTTCATCTTCTAAGCAAAAATTTATTTAAGCTACTTCAATTAATATACATGGCCAAAAAGGATAAAATCTACATGCCTTCAGGTTTCGGAGGTTTAGTTAGATTTTCAGAAGAAGAGGAAGAAATGGTAAAGCTAAAGCCTGAGTGGGTAATTTATATAGTAGTTGGAATAATTATTTTCGAGCTTTTGCTCAAGTTTTTGTTTGCTTGATAATTATGGAAAAAGAAAAAGTGCTAAAGATAATAGCTCTGCTAAAAGAGCATTATCCACATGCAAAGTATTACTTAAATTTCTCCAATCCTACAGAACTTTTAGTTGCTGCAATGCTTTCTCCTCAAGTAAGGGACGAAATAGTAAACGCAACAACTCCAAAAATTTTTGCAAAATATAAAACTATAGAAGACTATGCAAAGGCAGACTTGAAAGAGCTAACAGAACTGATAAAGCCAATAAGCTTTCCTGCAGTAAAAGCAGCAAGAATTAAAAAAGCTTGTCAAGTAATTCTAGAAAAGTTTAATGGACAAATTCCAAGAAGCATGAAAGAGCTAACTTCTATTCCTGGTATAGGAAGAAAGACAGCAAATTCAATTCTTATAAATGCTTTCGGTATTGTAGAAGGAATTCCTGTAGATTTGCATGTTATAAGAGTTTCTTATCGTGTAGGATGGACAAAGAGCAAAGATCCTAACGAGATAGAAAAAGACCTGATGAAAATTATTCCAAAAGAAGAGTGGAAAACTATAGCTTACAGGATAAAAGCTCATGGCCGTGCTTTATGCGGGCCAGTACCAGCTTGTTCAAACTGCTTTTTGAAAGAATTGTGTCCAAAAGTTGGAGTTAAAAAGCATGCTTAAGATAGGCCATAGAGGAGCAAGAGCTTACGAGCCAGAAAACACGCTAAGAAGCTTTAAGAAAGCAATAGAGCTTGGGGTAGATGCGGTAGAGCTTGACGTTAGAAAGACAAAAGATGGAAAGCTTATTGTTATGCACGATGCTGACGTAAGCAGAACAACAAACGGTAAAGGGCTAGTAAGCGAGCTAACTCTAAAAGAAATAAAAGCTCTGGAAACAGAGAAAGGAGAAAAAGTTCCAACTTTGGAAGAAGCTTTAGATTTTATTGACAAGAAAGTAAAAATCCTCATAGAGCTGAAAGAAACTGGAATTGAAAAGAAGGTTTTAGACCTTGTTAAGAAAAAAGGTCTAGAAGAAAATGTAATAATAGTTTCTTTCTTAGAAGATGCTCTAAAGAAAGTTAGAGAGCTAAACAAAAAAGTAGAAACTGGTCTGATTTATGTTAAGCATAAAAACCCGATAAAAGCTGCTTTAGATCTTAAAGCAAACTATTTACTTCCTTTACACGCTTTTACCCATACAGCAAACGTTCAGAAAGCTCATGAAAACGGCTTAAAAGTGATAGTTTGGACTGTTAACGATACAGAAAGAGCAAGAGAGCTTGTTAAAAAGGGTGTTGATGGAATAGCAAGCGATAAGCCAGATATACTCTCAAACCTCCAAGGATAAAAACTTTTTCTATTTTTACTAACAATTACTTATGAAGAATCTTGAGATTGCGAAGATTTTACAAGAAATTGCTATTTACCTAGAAATGGATAATGTGCAGTTTAAGCCTCGGGCCTATGAAAAAGCAGCCAAGGCAATTGAAGCATTGACAGAGCCTGTAGAAGAAATTTTCAAAAGAGGAGGGAAAAAAGCTTTAATGGAAATTCCTGGCGTTGGCGAGAGCATTGCAGAAAAGATTGCAGAACTGCTAACAACAGGTAAGCTGAAATACTATGAAGAGCTGAAGCAGAAAGTACCGGTAGACTTAGAAAGCTTTCAAGGCATAGAAGGCTTAGGACCAAAGAAAATAAAGATCCTATGGCAAAAGCTTAAAATTAGAAACATAGATGATTTGGAAAAAGCTGCTCGCGAGCATAAAATATGTAAGCTTCCAGGGTTTAAAGAAAAGACTGAGCAGAACATTCTAAAAGGCATAGAATTTGCAAGGAAGAGCAAAGGAAGGTTCATCCTCGGCTTTACACTACCTTTGGTAAGAGAAATAGAAAACAGGCTAAAAGCCTTACCAGAAGTTAAACGTATAGTAGTTGCAGGCTCGGTAAGAAGGATGAAAGAAACTATTGGGGATGTAGACTTTTTAGTTATTTCTGACAAGCCTCAAAAAGTGATGGACTTCTTTGTTTCAATGCCAGAAGTAATAGACGTTATGGGGAAAGGAGAAACAAAGTCTTCTGTCAAGCTCAACAATGGAATGGATGCAGACTTAAGGGTTGTTCCAGAAGAAAGCTTTGGTGCTGCTTTGCAATATTTTACTGGTAGTAAAGATCATAATATAGCTTTGAGAAGGATTGCAATAGAAAAAGGATGGAAGCTTAGCGAGTACGGTTTATTTGACAAGAATGAAAAGCAGATAGCTGGTAGGACAGAAGAAGAGATATACGAAAAGCTTGGCTTGCCATGGATTCCTCCTGAGCTTAGAGAAAATACTGGTGAAATAGAAGCAGCTTTAAAAGGTAAGCTACCAAAGCTTATAGACTATAAGGATCTTCGTGGCGATTTACAAGTTCACTCAAACTGGACTGATGGAGCAAATACAATAAGAGAAATGGCGGAAGAAGCTAAAAAGCTTGGATTAGAGTATATAGTAATATCAGACCATGCTAAGTCTTTAGCAATGACAGGAGGTCTTGACGAAAAAGCAATAGAAGAGCAAGGAAAGGAGATAGACAAGCTAAACGAACAATTAGAAGGGATAAGGATTCTTAAAGGTATAGAAGCAAACATACTGAAAGATGGGAGAATAGACTTGCCTGATAGCGTGCTTAAGCAGCTAGACTTTGTTGCTGTTGGTGTTCACTCTCATTTCAACATGAGCAAGGAAGAGATGACAAAAAGGATAATAAAAGCTATACAAAATGAACATATTGATTACTTATGTCATCCAACAGGTAGACAAATACAGAAAAGGGAGCCTTATCCTGTTGACATTCAGAAAATAATAGAAGCTGCGAAAGAAAACAATGTAACTCTTGATATAGATGCTTATCCCGATAGGCTTGATTTGAAGGACGAACACATAAAGTTTGCTGTTGAAATAGGTGCTAAGCTTGGTATTAGTTCTGATGCTCACAGTAAGGTTCACTTACACTTTTTAGAATTTGGCATTGCTCAAGCAAGGCGCGGTTGGGCTACTGCCAAGGATATAATCAACGCATTACCAGCAGATAAACTGTTAAAGGTTTTAAAACATTAATATGATCGAGTTTGAAAATGAAGAAGAAGCAAAGACTTATGCATGCCGTTTATTAGGACTTAAACAGGAAGACCTTCCTAAACCAAGAAAAGTCATGTACGAATTTCCCATAGATAGAACTCTTGAAGTTTATAATATAAGAGACAAAATTTCTTTTGGAATTGGATTGAGCAGAAGTGAAGGAAGAAAGACTTTCTACGGACTTTGAATAATAGAAGGAAAAGAAGTGAAAAGAGTGTGACTGGAAGAGCTGAAGGAAAATTAGAGCTTGAAAAGGCTAGAGTCTTTTTGGTATCAAACCAAAATAAAATTCAGCTAGACAATGCAATAGTTTTCATTCATGTAAAGGGCTATTCTCTTGCAAGAGTTACTCATCTTGATATAGAGCACGACATTCTTGACAATATCATCCCACCAAAGAGAGGCTATTTTCTTACAGTAGAAGGGATTAAAGACGGAATAAAAATTGAACTAGAAAAACCAAAAGAGGTTGAATACAAAAACAAGAGACTACTAGTCAATTCTATAATGATTTTACATCCTTATTTAAAGAAGATCGTGAAGAGTACAAGAACATGGGTTGGTGGAAAGTTTGGAGGAATTTATATCGGCTTCAGAAAAGAGCAAATAGCTAAGCTAGAGAAAATAACAAAGGAAAAGTTTCATTTTTATCAGTTTAACTAATGTTTATAAACTTTTCTGTTAAAATTTTAAAATATGAGAGAAAAGAAGATAGAAGACAACTTAGGTTTCATTACTTGGATTGTGGAAAATAAGACTAAAAACAAGGTAAACATGGTAACGCTTGCAAGGGATGCTATTAGGTTCAGTTTTAGTGGCGGAGGAGAAGCAGTAGAAAGTTACGAAAGAGTAGAAAAAACTCTAGATTCCTGGCTCCACTTAATCAGGGAAATTTACAACAATCCTAGTATAAACTATGTGAAAATTGACAGAAAAGACAATTTAGTGAAAGTAGGGGATAAGATAATAGACATTAAAAGATTCGAAGATAACTTGAAAGAGAGACTCATAACAAAAATAGAGTACGAATGCATTCTAAACAATATACCATACAAAGGACTAGAAAATTTGTACCAGTGCACACCTACCGAAATAATGAATGTCTATTCAGACCTTCAGCTATGCATCAAGAATTACTGTCCGTCTAGAAGACCAGTTATGCCAATCTCTCTTGAAATATACACCAAAGGAAGTAGAGACATTCTAAAACTCTAAGCAACATACTTAAACTGCTCTTTTCTTTCTGTAATTTCTAGCAATGCTACGTGTAGCTCAGGAAGTAAAGATATATAATGCATGTAAGGCAAACACAAGTCTTCAGTCCAAAACACCTTATTTTCTGCCATCCTTCTTCTAATTTCAGGATCTTTCCATTTTTCATACCAATTGTCTTTTACTTTGTTAACATATGCTATTTCAACAAGCCTTTTTTGGTAGCAAATGCTCCATGCCCTATAGTTTCCTGAAGCCAATATCTGATACAGCAGGTTCTCGTCTTCTACATTCTTAATAGGGTTAATCATATAATACCCGCTCCAGATTAATTCAGCCACACTCCTATAATTCTTTTCTATTTCTCCCATGCCTTCTGTGCAATGTTTATGAAGTAGCTTTGCTTTTTCTTCAGCGTCTTTATCAAGCTCTTCTTTTGTCAATTCCCCATTTCTTATACTTTCTGCCTTCAGCATTCCAACAGCAAGTTCGTCAATCCCACATATTAGGTGTTTCAAGTCTACAAGAAAGATACTTGTTGGAGGAGCCGATTCCTCAGAAGTTCTGTAATGGTAGAATACCCTATAGTACCAAGGTTGTTTAGCAAATTTAGAGAGATCTTCTGTATGCTTTCTAGAAATATCTATTAAGGAATTTATGTAAGATTCTCTTTTTTGTGCCAAATCTTTTTCTACAACAACAGGTTGTTCTTTTATTCTATACAAATCGTCTGTCAACTTTTTGAGTATTTGTTGGAGTGTAGGTACGTTCTCCTTTTCTATTGGTACTTTTTTGCTCCAACATTCTTTACAGTCTTTGAGAACTTCATCTGCAGTCTTAACTATGTTTAACCTTGTTTCCAAATCTAAATTAAAACCTCTAGACATGTCATCACTCTCTAAGAAATTAACTTCAATAAGAATTAGGTAAATTTAAAGCTATATAAACTTTTCGGTCTTAGAAAAGGGGAAGTACGAGGTTTAGAATTCTTTGAATTGTGGCTAATCTCCGAAGAGATTGCCACTTCTGTAGCTAATAGAGCTACTGAATTCTAAACTTCCCCCTTCCCTATATAAATTTTGGTTTTTCTAAAGCTTAAAAACGTTACTTTTTAATCTTCTATTATGCCTTACATCAACGAGAAAAACTTTTTTAACAGTTTTTCTTACACAGGTGAGCTAGTGAACAAAACTCTTTCTACCATCCTCTCAGAACCTTTAAGAAGCTTGGATAAATTGGAAATAAGCGAATGCTATAAAGAAATTCTCAAAAATTTATACACTTACGATTACGCCTTTATAGTAGAAAGACCAGGAAAAAGGCTAAGGCCATTCATTTTAATGACAGTAGCAAGAGGCAACGGCTGCAAAGATTTAGCTTCGTTGCTTCAGCCTGCTTGTGCTGTTGAAATTTTTCACAATTCTACCCTTATACACGATGATATTGTAGATAGGGATGATATAAGGTCTGGAAGACCTACTGTCAGAAAGCTGTGGAGCGATTTTTACTCTAAGAGAAAAGATTTTCTAGGGAGAGGAGAAAAACCAGTAGAAAAAGGGGATTATACAGCTATCCAGAGTGGTGACAGGCTGCTTCTACTTCCTTATTATCTATTGAGCACTTCTAACTTTAGACCAGACCAAAAAATCGAAGCTGTTAGCATTCTAGCAAGCAGGGCGCAAGAAATTGCTGAAGGGCAATTGCTAGACTTAAGTTTTGAAGGGAGGAAAAGCACTACTCTAAAAGACGTTCTTTACATGTACACAAAAAAGACTGGTGCACTGTTTGAAGCATGTGCTCTAATAGGCTTAACACTTTCTGACGGAACAGAATATCAGAAAAAAGCTTTAAGCAAGTGGGCAAGAGAATACTTCAACTGGCGCTTCCAAATAAAAGACGATTTGATAGAAAACAATATAGATGGAGTAAAAGGAAGACCAGTAGGAAGTGATATAAAAGATGGAAAAGTTACGCCTCTTGTTGTCGCTACTCTGGAGATGGGTAGTGAAGAAGAAAAGAAGACCTTCCTAAAAGCATGGGGTAACAAAAGAGCCACAGAAGAAGAAATTCGCTCGGCCATAGACGCTGCTTTTTCAAGCGGAGCAGTAGACAAGCTAAGAAAAATGATTGAAGAATTTGGGGAAAAAGGTAAAGCTTTGATAGAAAAGGCTTGCTTAGAAAAGGAATACGAAGACCTTCTTAAGGATTTAACTGAGTACGTCGGCACAAGAACCTATTAAATTCTATATTCTAATCTCTTTCTAAACTCTTCTTCTAACAGCTTGATCTTTTGCTTTACAAATTGATTATAAGTTTCATAAAAAGGGTTAACTAACTTGTACAAGAGTTGAGACTTTGTTTCGTAATCTGTTAATTTTTCTTTCAGTTTCTTTCTAGTCAATAAGAAAAAATCTTTTTCATTAATTAGAAAAATTTCTGATGGTGCGTAAAATTTTCTAAATGTGCAAAAATTAGAATTAGAAATCCCTTTATCGTACTCTTCAATCTCAATTTCTTTGCCAACTCTTTCTTTCGGATTTACTAAAGACAATTTAACGAAATTTTGCACAGGTGATACGCATACTAATATACCATCTTCTATCTTCCTACCTTTTAAGGCTATAGTCGGAGATAATAAATAGTATTTACAAAAGTAAAATATTTTTTCCAGTTTTTCTTCGTCAGAAAAAGTTGAAAGTGGATGAAGAATTTTTGCGCTAGGTGCACCAGGTCCAACAACTTCTGAATATCCAAGCACGTCAGAATGAACAAATAAAGATGGAAGAAGTAAATGAAGAAGAGACACTTCCTTTAAAGATTTGAAAAGTTTCTCATCTCTATAAACCTTCTCAAAATAGAAAAGAAGAGGTATATATCTCTTTTCTAGACCGGTCTGTTCCTCTACTTCTTCTATTGTTGCTTCAAATTCTACACTTATCTTTTCTTCATCATACATACTTATTAACTATGCACAAAGGTTTAAAAGGTTTTTTAAACAAACTACGCTGAAATAATTATATGGAAAAGTATAAGTTTATCGACATTACCACTGCTGATGTAGCTTTTGAAGCTTATGGCAAGGATTTGAACGAACTTTTTGCTAATGCTGCTTTGGCTATGTTTGAAGTAATGGTAAACACGAAACAAGTTGAACCAAAAATTGAAAGAAAGGTTAAAGCTGAGGGGAATGACTTACAATCTCTAATGTTTAACTGGCTAAACAGCTTGCTAGTTTTTGTAGATTCAGAAAATTTAGCCTTTTCAGAATTTGAAGTAAAAGTCAACGAAAAGAATTTTAAACTAGAAGGAATTTGTAAAGGAGAAGAGATGAACAGGGAAAAGCATGAAACTAGGACACATGTAAAAGCTTGCACTTATCACCAAATGGAAATCAAAAAGAACAAAAATTGGAAAGCCAGAATCATCCTGGATATCTAGGTTCTAAATTAACTTCCAGTGTTTGTATCCCATTTTAAATATAAACACATCTTCAAGAAGGTCCCATAAAAGATGCAAACCTATAAGCAAAGAACAAATTCCAAGCAAGAAATATTTTTGATCTAAAATGAGCAAAGAAAGGATAGAAAAAAGGAAGAGCGAGAAAAAGTTATGGAAACAATATTTTCTTGGTATATGGAAATTTGTGCTTTCTTTCAACCACTTTTTCCAGCTAAGTTTTCTAATTCTGGGCAAGTGGTCTACATCTATTATGACTACAGACAAAAGCATAACAAAAAGCTGAGAAGAGCTGAATTTTAATAAAGAGTAGAATAAAATTACAGGAAGAAAATGGAAAAGCCAATGAATCAAAGCATATTTTAAGCTCATAATAAAGAATAAAAAATTTAAAAAATAAACTAAGAAATTCCTTCTCTTCCTTCTTGTTCTTCTACTTCAAGCCCTACTTTCCTATTAGACTTGCTCCACCTGCTAGTAAAGATATTATTCCTGTGATTAACAGCAAGATTGCATATACCCAACCTACAACCATTATTGTTGTGAAGTTGGGCATTGGAGAGCCATAGTAACGAGATGCACTTCCTGCAGCTTCTAGAAATGCCCCAACTGTTATTAGCCCATACATCATCGCTATTGTTTGAAGTAGAAACACTATTCCTATTAGCAAAAGGCTTATCGACGCAAGCTTTTCTACACTTACCATAAAAATTATTTGTTTTTTTCTTTTTAAATTATTGTCGGCAGCATGAAATAGAAAATCAAGGAAATTATCACATATGTTATTGAGAAAACTATGATAAAGGTTAGTTTCCTTCTGTCTATTGGCACAAACTTCTTTTCAGTTTTTGTGAACATTACTGCTACTGAAACACCAGCTACAGTCAAAACGTTTGCTAGCCCTATCAAAGCAAACTTCTTCACTTCACGATATACTATAAACCCACTAACAGCTCCTGCTACGAGAGATTCTATTACAAGCAAGATGAAAGTAGCTGTAGTTTGATGAGAAACGAAGAAGCTTATACGCTCTGTTTGTGCAGATTTTTCAAACCATAAATCGTCGACAAAGTACTTAGACGGAGCTTTCATTTCCAATTGGGTGTAAGGCAAGTTTATGACGCTAGTACCTCCGAAAAATTCTGTTAAACCAGTGGATAAATAGTCTTGGATGTAGTAGCTTGTCTTAGCATAACTTTTTATTTCTGGATATACCTTCGGCTCGAAATAGCCTAGCAGGTATACTTTTATGGGTATTGACTTGCTTCCGTAAACGCTTGTCGGCAATAAAGGATAGAATACTTTGTCTGTTGGGAAAGTTAGGGATATACCTACCTTTTTCCAATAAGGATAGTAAGGAAGCTCTATTTCTTGCTCGTATACAGGTCCATAATATCTTGGTTTGCACGTCTTTGTAAATCCATCACAATATTCTTTTGTATAATCACAGGGTGGACAACCAGTGCAAAAGTTCGTGTTGTATGCACAATAACACTTCCCTGTTCTAGTATCACACTGACCTAAGTTCCCGTTTACACAGCAGCCATAAATATTGGGCGGACAATTGGCAGAGCATGCTTGGGAGCATTGAGCATGGTCAGTGCAGTAACTAGGAGCATAACCGGTAACATTAGAACCAGTTATCCAAGCAACTACAAAACTATACTCTTTGCCTATATAACCATCAAAAACGCTTATAGCACTTTTTTGCACGTTTAAGCCCTTGTTTGAAAGGTAATTATATAGAGCATCTCCACTTTCCGCAGTTACTAACTCTACAGTCACACCTTCTTTCTCCAAGTGCTCATGCACAACAACACCGCCTATTCCTTCAGCCAGAGGATATCCATACCTAGGATAGAATTCTTCTGTCGGTATGACTGGAGTAGGTATGAAAAACGGATAAACAATTCCTAGAGCAGCTCTTCTTACAGGCTGCTGGATATACCCTTCTATACTTTTGCCACTAAAAGTTGGAAATTCTGTAACTACATCTATAACTACTCTTTGTGGCTTAGCAGGTACAGGAAATATCCAAATCGCTTTATCATAAGCCATCCTAAAGTCTACTGCTATGATCATCTTTTCTAATCCATCTTGATAAGCTATTACAGCTCTCTGTTCGTTCTGCTCTAAAGGTTGCCAATTGTCAGGATACCATATGCCGCCATCAGCTATTACAGATGGTATTAAGAGTAGAATGAAGAGAAAAAGCAAAACTTTCTTCATAAAATAAATTAAGTTTTAGAACTTAAATTCTTTTTTCTTTTAAAAACAAGTTGTTTATTTCGTTTTGAGCTAAGACCCTAAGTTCTTTAGCTCTTGCCCACAACTGAATAAAATTATTTTCATATCTTGATGACAAATGATACATCTCCATTAAAGTATAGTAAATTGAGCCTGAAGAAGTATCGTTAATAACCTGTATAGCATCTACCAATGCAACAAATAAGTCTCCAAATTCTTCTTTTTCTTTATAGGTTTTAATGATGTATTCAGCAGTATCTAATGCATACTCCCATGATTTTAAAGCTTCTTCTATTATATGCTTTACTACACGCTCTTCCTCTTCCACATTTAATGAAAAGGATAGAAAAGTATTTATACCTTATTCACAGTTTAATCTTCTACAAACTGTAATATAATTGTGCCTGATATTTTAATTAGAGAAAAGAAGTGGAAAGAACGCTACTTTAATCTAAAATTTCGAGAGATGATTAAACCTTATCTTAGAGGAAGCAAGAAACATTTAGACTTTGGCTGTGGGTTTGGTTATTTTGCATATCTCTTATCTAAAGATTATCCTAGAATGAAAGTAGTCGGTACAGATATCGATAAAGAAGCTATAAGAGAAGGAAGAAAAAGGTATAAGAGAAAAAACCTTAGGCTGATAGCAACAGATAAAATAATCGGAAAGTATACATCAATTTCTTGCTGTTTTACTCTTCATGAGCTTACAAATCCTAAAAAGTATATAAAAGAATTTTATAGGCATTTAGAAAATGATGGGACAATTTTAGTTTACGACTTCCGAAAAGTGAGTAAGAGAAAATTTATAAAGTGGTACAGTAAACGCAAGTACATTCAGGAATCTTTTGAAAAGACTTATAGAAAACATTGTAAATGGACCCCAAAAGAATTGGCACATATGATCGAGAGGATAGGGTTTAGAACGTTAAAGGTAGAAAATGTTGGTGATTATTGGTGTTTTTATGCCGGTAAGAAAATGTCCTAATTGTGGAAACAAAAGCTTGCAAAAAATTTTAAACGAATGGGTTTGTTTTGAGTGCGAATATCATAGCAAAGAACCAAAAGAGGTTAAAAGAACTTTTAGATAAGGATTAATTCAAAAAATGTACATGGCCACTCATAGATCAAAGGCAAAAAGCCAGTACATTCCCACATTCGTTCCTTTCCCTCTTTCAAGCTCCTAATTCTTAAGCTGTAGTATTTCCTATTCAAATCCCAAATTTCATGAATTTTTGCTATTAGCCTATCTTGCCTGTATAATAAAAGCAAATTGTTCTCTTTTTCATTTCCAAAAGGTTAATACTTCTTAGAGTAAATTGTTCACCATCCCAATCTATTTTAACTTCTCTATACATTCTCTTCACTAAAAACTATTAGCTAGCTTGAATAAAAATGTCAGTGAAATAATAAAAGAATCATAAAGCCAGCTACTGATTGATAAGAAAAACATCTTTTACCTTCTTTTTTATTAAATTTATAAACAAAGAATCTTCAGATGTATGAGTCTCCCCACAGATAACTAGCGTATCTCCTTTTGAGAACAAGTACTCTGTTAAAACACTTTGTGCCATCTGCTGTTCATAAAGATTGATAAGAAACCTTTCTGACTCCTCATGAATCCATTTTCTTGTAAATTCTTCAAAAAAAGGTTTTTTGAGAATTCTTCTATAGCAATCCTTCAGTTCATAGTCAACAAAATAGGAGTCTACACCCATAAAAGAAACGTTAATTCCTTGAGATTTTGCAGATTTAGTTAGAAGCTCCTCTCTTAAAGCATCATACTCCATTCCCTTTTTCTCAGAACCCTCCACTACTAGTGAAGAGGGTTTATATTTCTTCAAAAGCTTTTCTTCATTTCCTATGTCTGACAACGTTTCAACCAGTAATTTGCTTGCCTCACCTTGTAAAGGAGGGAAAAGCATGAAGATTGAACATAATCCCGAGTACTCAATATGTTTTTCACCGTAGATTAAAATTCTCTTCATAATAAGAAATAAAAAAGTTAAATTTATCAATTATTCTAGCGTTCATTTAGCTTTATTTCTATCATAAAAAAAGAAATTTTGAGGTTTAAAATATTATAAGCAAAGAATAATTTTATTTTGAATTGCTATTTTGGGATTACCTCTAAAATATTCTTTTAAATTAATTAGTAGATTCCTTTTTCAATCAGTAGTTTAACAAGTGATAAGCCCTCTTCTGTTAACTTATAAAAAGAATACTCTCTATCACGCAGGCCACTATGTTTTTTATAAACATTCTCAATAATATTCGCTCTTTCCAAATTTCTTAGATGTTTAATTAAAGCCTGTGGATTAACAGGAATTTCTTTATGTAGTTGGGTAAATGACATCATTTCATTTTCAAGAAGTAAATAGATTATTTTAGAACGTTTATCATTTCCAAGAGCTTTAATTTTTTGTAGTTTATCGTAGCTAGACATTTTATCCACACAAGCTATTAAACTTTTAAGTTTTTTGAGATTTCTCCTTTTATTTTTAAACTTAAAAGCTGGAAAAGGAGGTGAAAAAATCTTTTAGATAACTCTTTCATCACTTTTTAAAAAGTTTTATCTCTTCAATTTTAGAAAAATCCTTTTCATTTCTAGTCAATAATTCAGCGTTAATGCAATAAGCTGTCGCCGCTATTATACAATCTAGAAGAGAAATGTTGTACTTTCTTCTAAACTCTCCAGCCTTCTGAAGGATTTCATTGTTAGGATTTACTTTTTGAAAGAATGATAAAAATCTTAGCAATTTTTGTTTTTTGTTTTCATCTTGCAAATCTCTTCCTGAGAAAATTTCAGCTTCTGTTATACCAGAAATAAAGAGTTCATTCTCTTTCACTAGCTCTTTAAGAAGGTCTAAAGAAGTTTGAACATTTCTTATAACATCGATAATAACATCACTATCAACAACGATTTTCATATTCCAATCCTCTTAAGCCTCTTCTCTGAATCTTTTCTAATCTTTCTTACATACTTATAGCCTTTTTCACCTTTCCAAATACCAGCTACCTCTTCTAGTGCCTTTGAAAATTCTTCGACTTTTTTCTCCTTATTTGTGTCAAATTCTAACCATTTCTTAAATGCTTCCCTAGCTGCTATGCTTAACGCTCCTTTAGTGTAACCAAATTTCTTCAAAGCCTCTTCTCTAAACTTTTTCAAAAGTTCTTCTTCAATGCTTACTTTCACGACTCCCATATTTTTGTTTTAACTTTTGTCCTTTAAATACTTTATGAACCTTTAAGGACTTATGGCCTTATCAAACTTTTTCTACTTCCCCTTTTGGAGAAATTATTATGGGTCTTGATTCTGTCAAAGCTTTTGCAACTTTCTCCCTCGCACTTTCCAACAAACGCCAGACTGTTCCACGAGAGGTTTTCATTCTGTTTGCGACTTCCTCTTGTGTTAGCTTTTCTAGATCGCTAAGCCTAAAAGCTTCAAATTCAGGATAAGTTAATTCAATTGGCTCTGGGTTTTCTATTCTGTTTGGAACAAACTCCTTAGCTTGAGGTATTTGGGAAAGATATAAGTAATTAAAAGGTCTTCCTGGCCCTCCTCTTTTGTAACACCACCTCCATCTAGGCATAAAATCACACAGTCAAAATACTGCTTCTTTTCTCAGGTATAGGCATTTTCTCCCAATAGTCTATACCACACCTTTTTAAGTCACTTAAAGAAAGGGTAATTATATATTGAGTGTATCTTTCTCTTTTATAACGATAGGTTTTTTTAATATCTATCTTCAACGATTTAATAAGCCTTAGCATTGTGCTCATAAATTTTTTCTTGGTTGTTGCGAATTGTATCCTATCTTTTGAAACTCTTCTACCTTCATCTTTCAATATAGAATCTAAAACACAGATTTTTATACTTTTTTTAGAGTTAAGAATAGACGCAGGAATGTATTTATTTTTGGCTTTACAGCCACCATACTTTAAAAATTTGAAAACATATTTCTTCTTATAAGTCACAACTATTTTTCCGGTTTTGTGAATATAAACATAAAAAGGAATTCCCTGCTTTCTTACCAAAGAGCAATATTCTTTAATTAGTTTATCATTAGTATTAGTAAAATACATCTTACAATAACGAGCAGATACTCCTCCGTCTCCAATAAGATGGCCTAATATTCTCGCGGTATTTTCATCCATTAGAATATATTTGGAATAGAAAAGTATTTATATTTGCACATGCACATAATTAATATTGTGCAAAAGCACAAAATATTGGAGGTGAAAAAATGTTTTGGGGAAGAGGATATAGGTGGATGTTTTGGCTAACAGGAATGCCAGGATGGATGAGAGCCGGATATGGATATCCTGCTTTAGCTCCAGGACTTTTGGGTTGGCCAGGATTTTGCAGATGGTTTCCTTGGATGCCTAGATGGTGGTGGTCTGGGATGTATGGACCAGTAGAATGGACACCACAGGGGCCAGTACTAGCTTCACAAACTACTCAACCTGTAACTCCAATGCAATTCCAACCACAAATGACAAAAGAGCAAGAGATTCAGTATTTAGAGCAAGAACTAAAAGCTCTAGAAGAAGAGAAAAAGGCATTAGAAGATGAGCTTGAATCAATTAAGAAAAGGATTAATGAATTGAAATCACAAGAATAAATTGAGGCGATTAAATGAAAATAGCTGTATCTGCTACTGCCGACAGTCTAGATGCTATCGTAGACCCAAGGTTCGGTAGGTGTGCTTACTTTGTAATAGTTGAAGTAGAAAAAAATGAAATTAAAAGCGCAGAAGCGGTACAAAATCCTGCTGCAACTGCGATGGGTGGTGCTGGTATTCAAGCAGCACAATTAATCGCAAGCAAAGGAGCAAAAGTGTTGATCAGCGGTAACATAGGACCAAACGCATTTAGCGTTCTGTCTGGAACAGGCATAAAAATCGCAACTGGCGTGGCTGGAATTTCTGTTAGAGAAGCTGTTCAAAGATACTTAAATGGTGAAATAAAAGAAACAAAAGCACCTACTATGCCAGGTTTTGGACCTGGAAGAGGAATGGGTCCTGGCAGAGGCAGAAGATTTTTATAAAAAAATTTTGAAGTAGGAAAACGTATGAGAATTGCAATAACATACGATAATAAAGGGGAAGCTGGATTTAAAACAGGGTGGGGTTTCTCCTGTATCGTCGAGAATCAAAACAAAATTTTATTCGATACAGGTTGTAACGGCATAGAGTTAATATACAATTTAAAAAAATTTGGCTATAGTCCAAAGGATTTTGATATTTTATTTTTATCGCACGATCATTGGGACCATATGGGTGGTTTGTTTGAAATGTTAGAAGCAAATAAGAATTTGAAAGTTTTTGCTTTGGAATCTTTTTCCTCACATTTAAAAGATGAAATTAGAAAAAGAGCAAAACTAATTGAGGTGAAAAATGAACAGAAAGTACTTGAGAACGTGTATACTACTGGAATAATTAAAAATAATCCAGACGAACAATCTTTAGTGATAAAGACTGAAAAAGGTTTGGTAATTATCACAGGTTGTGCCCATCCTGGAGTTGTCAATATAATTAAAAAAGCTAAAGAATTAGCAAAAGAAAATGTTTATCTTGTTCTTGGAGGTTTCCATTTGTTTGGAGCGGATGATGCTGAAATAGAAAAAATTATAGGAAGTTTTAGAGATTTAAAAGTAGAAAAAGTAGCTCCTTGCCATTGTACAGGAGATAAAGCTATTTCTTTGTTCGAAAAAGAATACAAAGATGATTTTGTAAAGATCGACGTCGGAAAAATAATTGAGGTATGAAGATAGATGAACTAGAGAGAATTAAAAGAGAAAAGTTAAAGAAATGGATGGAAAGAATGAAAGGAAGTGATATTATTCAAACTGAAATAGAAGTCGATGATGAAAATTTTCAGGAGAAGGTAATAGAACAATCCAAAAAAATACCTGTTGTTGTTGATTTTTGGGCTTCTTGGTGTATGCCTTGTTTGATGTTGTCTCCTATTCTAGAAAAATTAGCAAAAGAATACAATGGAAAATTTATTCTAGCAAAACTTAATGTTGATGAAAATAGAATAACAAGCCAGAAATATGGAATTATGAGTATACCTTCTGTTAAACTTTTCAAAAATGGTAAAGTTGTTGATGAATTTGTTGGAGCTTTGCCAGAACTAAGTGTTAGAGAATGGCTAAATAAGAGTATAAGAGGTGATTAATCGTGTCTGGATTAATGATGCGATTTCCAGGAGCTAAAGATAGTGGTAGAGGCTGCATGGGTGGATTTGGCTTAGGGCCAGGTGGAGTGCGTGTATGGAAAATAAAAATTATAAAATTAGCGGGCTAACTACTAAAGAAGTTAATGAGCATCTAGCCAAGTATGGACGTAACGAAATAGCTATAGAACGTCCCTCAAGAATAAAGATATTACTCAGTAAGTTTTGGGGTTTAGTTCCCTGGATGCTTGAATTAGCTATTATTTTGGATTTAGTGTTAGGGCGCTGGGTTGAGGCAATTATAATTGCCGCCTGGTTAGTTTTTAGTGCTCTTTTGGGTTTTTATCAAGAAGATAAGGCCCAAAAAGCCCTCATCTTGCTAAGACAACGTTTAGTTATCAATGCTCGTGTTAGACGCGATAACGCCTGGCAGATAATTCCAGCTTCTGAACTTGTTCCCGAAGATTATGTTCATCTTTCAGCTGGTGATGTTGTTCCGGCTGACATTAAAATTATCGATGGTCAAATTCAGGTTGACCAATCACAGTTGACTGGTGAATCACTTCCTGTTGAAAGAAAATTAGGAGAGATTGCTTATGCAGGCTCTTTGGTTACTCAGGGAGAGGCGATTGGCTTGGTTGAAGCAACTGGTGCTAAAACATATTATGGAAAGACAGCTGAATTAGTCAAATTGGCCAAGGCACCGGCTCGTATTGATATTTTAATAACAAGAATTGCCAAATATCTTGCGACATTCGATGTTATTCTTGCACTTTTAGTCCTTGGGACCACGATTGTCCAAGGTCTGCCATTGATTGGAGTACTTCCTTTTATTTTGCTGCTTTTAATAATTTCTGTTCCTGTAGCTGCGCCAGTGATGTTTACCATGTCAGCTTCGCTCGGCTCTCAGATGTTGGCAAAAAACGGAGTTTTAGTTACTCGTCTTTCAGCCATTGAAGATGCGGCGCTAATGGATGTTCTTTGTATTGACAAAACTGGAACTTTAACTGAAAATCGTTTGGTTGTTGAAAAAATAATTTCTTTTGATTCGACAAAAGAAGAGGAAGTAATTAAATTAGCAACCATGGCTTCAAATGAAGCAGCCCAAAATCCAATTGATTTGGCTATTCTTAATTTCGCTAGAGAAAAGGGAATAAGTATTGATTACTCTTCTAGGATTAATTTTAAGCCATTTGATCCGAGTCGGAAATATTCCGAGGCAATAATCAGGCAAAATGACAAAGAATACCATATTCTTGTAGGAGAACCATTGGCAATAGCCAAAATAACAAATACGTCCTTGGAAAAGATTAATAAAGAAATTTTTGAACTTTCAACAGAGGGAAACCGCATTCTGGCGATATCAGCCGGAGAAAACTCAAATCTTAAAATCATAGGTTTAATTATTCTATCAGATCCGATAAGGCCAGACTCTAAAGAATTAATTTCAAAATTAAAAGCGAACGGCATAAAAGTCATAATGATAACTGGTGATAATGAGGCGACAGCCAAAGTAATAGCTGAAAAAGTTGGAATTGAAGGAAAAATTGCTCCTCGAGGTATAATAAAAGATGGCATTGATTTAAAGGAGATTGAAGAATACGGAGTCTTTGCCGGAGTTTTCCCGGAGGAGAAATTTATTCTGGTAAAAGAGCTGCAAAAAGCTGGTCATGTGGTTGGAATGACTGGCGATGGGGTGAATGATGCACCGGCTTTAAAACAGGCGGATGTTGGTATTGCTGTAGTAAACTCAACCGATGTAGCAAAAAGTGCTGCTAGTCTTGTTTTAACTCAACCTGGTCTAAAACCAATTATGATGGCAATTGAAGGTAGTCGAAAAATTTATCAACGAATGAAAAATTGGTTTTTGGCTATGATAACAAGAAAACTTGGGGTTCCGCCATTTATTACTGTGGGAGTTCTCTTTTTTGGCAAGTTTGTTGTTAATCCTCTTTCTATGATTTTATTTATGTTTACTGGAGATGTCGCCACTTTCGCTCTTTCAACAGATAAAGTAACCCCTTCATCTAAGCCGGATCGTTGGGATGTTAAAAAATTGGTAAAAACTGGTTTAACTTTGGCTACGCTTCTCTTTCTATTTAACATTGCTGTATTTTGGACAGCAACCAATATTTTACATTTAAGTGAACCTGAAACACAAACTTTGGTTTTTGTTTGGTTAGTGTTTAGCGCTGGTCAGGCAGCTCTTTATCTTACTCGCAATCCAAGCTTTTTCTGGAAAAAACCCTATCCTGGAAGATGGCTTCTTCTTGCCACAATTTTAGATATTCTCCTTACCGTAGTTTTAGCCACTCAGGGTTGGTTAATGGCTCCGATAGAATTTTCTCTAGTTTTAATTCTTGCAGTTTTAGCAATTGCATTTTTAATAGTTGCCGATTTATTCAAAGTTATGTTATTCAAAGTTGAGGCATAATTATGAACTTAGAAGAAAAAATAAGTAAATTGAAAAAAGGTGAAAGAACAGCAGGAATTGCTACTATAACTCTTCTTTTACTAGCTTTGGTTGAAGCTGTAATTGGATTTTTATCAGGAGCAGTAATTTTGATAGCTGATGCTTTACATAATGCTACCGATTCATTAACAAATTTTGCTTCTTGGTTTGGCTTGAAAATTTCGCAAAAAAGACCTACAGAAAAATTCCCTTATGGATACTACAAAGCAGAAAGTCTAACAACTCTTCTTGTTTCAGGATTTATATTGTATGCGGCTTTTGAACTGTTATTAGAAGGATATTCAAAAATTTTTACATTGTCTGAAATAAGCATGCCGTTTCAAGCAATGTTTATGGCTTTGGTTTCACTAATAGTTTCATACCTTATGGCAAAATACATGAAAAAAGTGGGAAAGGAAATAAATTCTCAATTGTTGATAGCAAATTCCCAGGAAAGAGCAACACATGTATTTTCATCAATCATCATTTTTGCAGCAATTTTATTAATATTTTATAGAATTCCATACGTAGAAGGTATAATCACTATAGGATTTTCTCTTTTAATTTTTAAGGCTGGAATCTTTATCGTGAAAGATTCGATTTTTGCTTTGATGGATGTTAGTCCTAGTAAAGATATAGAAGATGAAGTTAAAAAAATAATAAATTCCATCGCTGGAGTAGAAGATTTTAAAAATTTAAGGTTGAGAAAATCTGGTCCTTTTGTTTTTGGCGAAGTTACCGTAAAGATAAGAAAACACGTTAATGTTGAAAGGGCTCATGAGATAGCCGACAGTATAGAAAATAAAATTAAGAAAGAAGTAGGAGAAATAGATTCTTTTACAATTCATGTAGAACCTTACGAAAGTGAAGAACTGAAATTGGCTATACCTGTTGAAATAAGTAAAGGATTGAATTCAGAAGTTAGTGAACATTTTGGAAGAGCCAATTATTTCATTTTCATAACTGTAAACAAGAAGGAAGAAAAGATCGGATCATTCTACATAAAAAATAATCCTTACAAGGAAAAATCAGCCAAAGCAGGTTATTTTGCTGCCGATTTTATAGTTAAAGAAAAGATCGATGTTTTAATCACAAAAGAAATAGGTGGAATTTCTTTTCATACTTTAAGAGATAATTTGGTTGACATTTACAAGGCTAAAGGAAAAAATGTTAAAGAAGTTGTTAACAATTTTATAAAAGATAAGCTAGAGCTTTTAACAGAACCTACTAAAGAAGAAGCACTAGCTGAAGCTCAACCTAAACCTGAAACTCAACCTGAATACGAAGCTCCTTATAGAGTAAGAAGAAGAGGTCCTTGGTGGGGAAGATGGTAAGAGTAGCTATAGCATGTGATAAAGGAAATGTTTCAGAACATTTCGGATTTTGTGAAGAGTTTATTATTTATGAAATTGAAGGAAATAAAATTAAGAATAGAGAAGTTTTAAAAAACCCAGGCCATACTCCTGGATTCCTTCCGAAATTTCTTAAGGAAAAAAATGTAGATGTTGTAATAACTAAAGGAATTGGGCCAAGAGCAGTTGAATTGTTCCATTCACTCGGAATTAAAGTGATGTCAACTGTTAGTGGAAATGAAAAGGAAGTTATTAAAAAATATATAGAAGGTCAACTTGAAGAGACAAGCGAAGCATGTAAAGAACACGAAAGGTGATTAGATGGGAAAAGGTTCAATTTTGGAAGTGAAAAACTTAACTGTTAAACTAGAAGGTGAAACAATTCTTGAAAACTTAAACTTCAAAGTAAAAGAAGGCGAAGTATTAACAATTTTAGGTCCAAACGGTGCTGGTAAAACTGTTTTGCTTAGAACTTTATTGGGGTTGTTACCGTATGAAGGAAAGATAAGATGGAAAAAGAATGTTAAAATCGGTTATGTTCCACAAAGATTACCTTTTATCAAAGACATTCCTTTAAGTGTTAAAGAATTTTTCAAACTAAAGGAAGTGAATGAAGAAAAAATTCAAAAAGTTTTATTTTCAGTTGGAATAAAAGATTTAAACATTTTAAAGAAAAAAATTGGAGACCTTTCTTCAGGCCAATTTCAAAGGATGTTAATAGCATTTGCTTTAGTTGATGAACCTCAAGTTTTACTTTTTGACGAACCCACGGCTGGAATTGATATGGGTGCTGAAGAAACTATCTATACATTCTTAGAGAAATTGAGAGAAGAAAAGAGTTTGACTATTTTACTGGTTACGCATGATTTAAGCATAGTCTACAGATTTGCTTCAAACTGTCTTTGTTTGAATAAAAAAATGCTTTGTTTCGGACGACCGAAAAGGATAACACCTCAAACACTTGCAAAACTTTATGGTGGAAAGATAAAAATTTACAAACACAGGCATGATTAACATGATAAATATTTTTGGTTTAGTCACTGGAATTTTGATAAGCAGTGCAGCAGCATATCTAGGAACTTTAATGTTAAGTAGAAAAATGTCTTTAGTTGCTGGTCCATTAAGCCATTTAACTTTACCTGGAATAGCTTTAGCATTGATTTATGGTTTTGACATAAGTTTAGGTGCATTTCCTTTCGTTGTTTTAGGGATAATCGTAATTTGGTTATTTGAAATGAAAACAAAATTACCGATGGAAGCTTTAACTGCAGTTGTTTTTGCTTCAGGTGTGGCAATAGCATTTCTATTTTTGCCAATTGAGCAGGCAGAAGCAGCATTAGTTGGGGATATCTCTAAAGTCGGACTTGAAGACATGCTATTTACTCTATTTTTATCACTTTTAGTTTTTGCAGCCTTAAGAAAGTCTTACTCAAGAATTGTCCTAATAAATATTTCTGAAGATTTGGCAAAAGTCCAAGGAATAGACGTAAAGAAATATAATTTTATTTACCTTGCTTTAATTGCCATTATTGTTGCTCTAGGTGTGAAATTAGTTGGAGGATTATTAACTGCTGCGATAGTAGCAATTCCTGCTGCTGCTTCAAGAAATATAAGTAAAAATCTTTCTGAATATTCTTGGTTTGCAATTCTTTTTGGAGTTTTAAGTTGTGTTTTAGGAATTTTTGCTTCTCAGCTGTTTAACCTTCCAGCAGGAGTTTTAATTATTTTAGTAAATGCTGCAATCTTCTCAATTTCTTCAGTTTTGAAAAGATGAGGATATGCAGATAATAGTATCAACAGGAGTTAAAGGTGGTGTTGGAAAATCTACATTTGCGATTCTTCTTGCTTTCAAAATGCTTAGACAGAAGAAAAAAGTAATTCTTTGTGATTGTGACGTTGAGTGTCCAAACGATTACTTGATTTTGAATCAGAAATTAAAAAACCCAAAGCAAATATACCAAGAATTCCCTGTCCTTAATGAAAAGAAATGTAAAAAATGTGGTTTATGCTCTAAGGTTTGCAGGGAGCACGCTGTATTTTGGCTTGAAGGAAAATATCCAAAATTTATTCTAGATTTGTGCACTAGCTGTGGAGCATGTTGGATTTCTTGTCCAAATAATGCAATCGAAAAGAAAAAAGAAATAGCTGGAGAATTTTTTGTCAATAAAATTAAAAACAATTTTTGGCTTGTTACAGGAAAGAGCAAGGCTGGAATATCTGAGACTGGGCCAATAGTAAAAGAAGTGAAAGAGAGAACAATAAAGCTTGCAAAAAGGATTAATGCAGACTATTTAATTATCGATACTTCACCAGGAGCTCATTGCAACGTAATTCAAGCTTTGCTAAATAGCAATAAAGTCTATGCTGTTACTGAGCCAACACCTCTAGGAGCTTATGATCTTGGAGTAATTCTTGAACTCACGAAAAAATTGAATCTACCAACAGAAATTGTTTTGAATAAAGCAGATATTGGAAGTAGAAGAGAAATAGAAAAGATTGCAAGAAAGTTTAATTCAAAAATTTCTGTAGAAATTCCTTACTCAGAAGATTTGGTTAAGGCCTATTGTAATTGTAATTTGGAAAGTGTGGTTGATTTGATATGAAAATAGTAGTTGCTTCAGGAAAAGGTGGTGTTGGAAAAAGCATGCTTGCTTCAGCTCTTATACTTTTATTTTCAAAAGAGAAAAAAGTTGTTGCTTGTGATTGTGACGTAGATGCTCCAAATCTAGGGCTTTGGTTAGGAATAACAGAATACGACACAAAAGAAAAAGTTTCAACTTCTGAAAAGGCTTTCATCGATAAGAAAAAATGTATCCGATGTGGAAAATGTAAAGAAGTCTGTAATTTCAAAGCTATAGAAAAGAAAAATGACGAATTTGAAGTAAATCCCTTTTTGTGTGAAGGTTGTGGAGCATGCAAGTTAGTTTGTCCAGTTAATGCAATAAAAATTAAGCCTGTTAAAAATGGAGAAATAAGGGTAAATAAAACAAAGTATAACTTTCCCCTAATTTCTGGAAAACTCTATGTTGGAGAAACTGGCTCTGGAAAAATAGTGGAAGAGTTGAAAAACAAGACAGAAGAGTTTAGTTATGATGTTGCAATTTTCGATTCTCCTGCTGGAATTGGTTGTCCTGTTATAGCTTCTGTGAGAGGGGCAGATTATGCGATACTAGTAACTGAGCCAACACCTTCTGGATTTTCTGATTTAAAAAGAATTCTAGAAATTGTCAATCATTTTCAAATTCCTTATGGAATTGTCATTAACAAGTACGACATTAATCAAAAAGTTTCAGAAGAGATTGAAAAATGGGCTAAAGAAAAATTTTTAGGGAAAATTTCTTACGACAAAAAAGTTATAGACTGTATAGTTAACCTAAAACCAATAATAAAGTCTGATTCAAAAGTTGTAAACGAAATTGATGAAATATTCAAGAACCTCAAACGCTCCCTAAAATGACGATCTTTGATTAATAAGTCTTTATCCACGATGCAAGACAGTCAGAGTGCTTTACATATTCTCTAAATTTTCTAATGAATTCAAATCCTTCTTTCCATAGCTCTGTCAAAGATTTCTCATGTATGTTTCCTGCAGAAAGTAGAGGGTCAGTCTTGAGAGCAGGGCAAGGATAAACATAACCTCTTGAGTTTATAAGACAACTAGCTACAGCAGCTTTGCAATTCATTCTTTCATTTTTATAAGGCTTAAGCGGATTTCCAATTTCGATTTTAATGCTTGTATCAATCTCGTAAATTCTTTTGAGAAATTCTTTTAATTCTATCTCTGGAACATGGATCTTTTCCCAATTATCTAAAGCTCTGCCTTGAGGAATCAACCTTAAAATTTTTATGTTCTTAACCCCTATACTTTCGCACTCCTTGAGCAAGTTTTCAAAGTCATGATAGTTTTGCTTCATCGGAACAAAATGAACTTCTGTTTCTATTTCGTTTTCTACTAAATTTTTTATAAAAGTTTTTGTTCGTTCATAACAGTCTTTACCAGTAACCTCTTCTGTAATTTTTCTAGTGCCTTGTAAGCTAACAGCCACTTTATCAACGTTTATTTTGCGTGCTAATTCAGAGGAAGGCATTCTTCCAATTCCGCTTGTGTACAATGTTGTAGAAAAATTTTTTCCTTTGCAGTAATCAAGGATTTCCCATATGTTTGGATGCAGTAAAGGTTCTCCCCCTGAAATTTCAAGCTCTTTTCCACCAATTTCTTCAAACTCGTTTATCGTTCTGAGTATACTCTCCTTGTCTAAATAGCCTTCTCCGACTTTAGAAGACGAAGAGCAATGAATACAGTTCAGTAGGCATTCGTTGGTTATTTCAAAACAAAGTTCTTTCAACTTCCATTTTACTCCTTGCATGATTTTTAGATTGGAAAAAATCTTTAAAAACCTAGTGCTCATAGAACCATTGTCAGCGAAACATTTAAAAATTGTAGAAGCTTATTTTAGAACATGAGTTTTGCTGATAAATGGTTAAAATATCTTGAGAGTAGGGGTGAATGGGTTAGTTACATAGAGTTATACGGCGATAGACCTGAAGACATGCCCCATACTGAGATAACTACAACTGGGGAAGAAGTCAAACAAGTGCTTTACTATTCGAAAGACATGAGCATTCCAGATAGGATAGGTATTGATCCTGTGGTTGCTGAACACGTTAAGATCGAAACTTCTGACGGATTAATTTTCTATATTTCCAAAAAGGCTGGAGATGAAAGACCAAAACTAAGTATGAGGTATGTAAACTCAAGTGGTGAAGGTTTAAGATTTGAAGAGGAAGAAACATATTTAAAGGCGGCAAAGGAGCTTGGGTACGAAGTTGTAGAATTTGGACAAACTGATGTTTAACTCTTTTTTGTTCAACTGGAAGTGAACTAAGAAAAGTTTATATAGAGGTGTCATACGTATGACGTTTCTGTGTGAAGAAAAAGTTCATAATAAATTTTTACTTTTCTAAACTTTTCGTTACCCTTTCACTACTGCCAAAGGTTGCAACCTTACAACCTTCTTACTTATTCCCGCTTCTTCTATAGCATCAACTACTAAGGTTGACAACTTGTAAGCTTCAGGCCTTTCTTCACCTAGAACACGCATGCTTGCAGCTTTGGCTAGAATACCCCTTTTATTAAGATCTCTTAAGACTTCTTCCCCTCTTACTTGTCTCAAAGCTTTTGCTCTTGATTCAACTCTGCCAGACCCGTGAACTGTAGAATAAAATGTTTCTATCGACTTTTCAGTCCCAACAAGAACAAAGCTGGGTGTGGCCATCGAAGCAGCAACGAGAACTGGTTGCCCAACACTTTTATAGTCTGATGGTAAAGCAGGATGCCCAGCTGGCAGGTTTCTCGTGCTACCTTTCCTATGCACATAAACTTTTCTTTTCTCTCCATCAATCTCGTATTCTTCGACTTTAGCTGTGTTATGCGTCACATCATAAACAACTTCTAACCCTATGTCTTCCAACTTCATTCCCAAAACTTTCACAAAACTTTCTCTTACCCAGTGATTGATCATTTGTCTATTAGTCCACGCATAATTCATAGCACAAGCCATTGCAGAAAAATAATCTTCACACTCTTTTGTTCCAGCAGGCGCATAAACTAATTCACGGTCCGGCAATTTTCTCAACTCGTCTTTAAATCTTGACTCTAAAATTCTCAAATAATCAGTACAAACTTGATGTCCAAACCCTCTCGAACCAGTATGTATCATAACACAAACTTGTCCCTCTCTTTCAATTCCAAAAACTTTTGCAACTTCAGGTAAGAAAATCTTATCAACTCTTTGAATTTCAAGAAAATGATTTCCTGCTCCTAAAGTTCCAAGCTGAGGAGCTCCTCTTTTTCTTGCTTCATTCGAAACCTTTTCTGGATTTGCACCTTTCATACAACCATTCTCTTCCAAATGCTCTAAATCCTTTTCTGTTCCATATCCCTTTTCAACAGCCCATTTAGCTCCATTAACTAAAACTTCATCTAACTCAGAAAAGCTAAGCTTGATCTTTCCTACCTCACCTACTCCTGATGGCACGTTGTGGAAAATTGACTCTAACAATTCTTTTAGTTTTGGTCTTACTTGCTCTACTGTTAGATTTGTTCTAAGTAGCCTCACACCGCAATTAATATCGAAACCAATTCCACCAGGAGAAAGACCACCCTCTTCATAATCCAGCGCTGCTACTCCCCCTATTGGAAAGCCATATCCGAAATGCATATCAGGTAATGCAATGCTATGTTTGTAAATACCTGGCAAAAAAGCTACATTAGCTGCTTGCTCTATTGCACCTTCTTCTACCTGCTCTAAAAGCTTTTCTGACAAGAAAAGCCATGCTGGAACTTTCATTCCTGGCTTTGCTTCTTTTGGCAATTCGTACAAACATGGACCAATTTTTCTTAACTTTTCTTTTAGTGACATTATTTACACCTCTTTATACTATTTATTATCAGAAGCTCACTTAAATGCTTAACTAAAAAATATTTATGATAATCCTGAAGAAGGGAGATATAACTGAAGAAGCATGCGATGCTATAGTAAATCCAGCAAATTCTTTAGGCATAATGGGAGGAGGCGTGGCTCTAGCGATTAAGTTAAAAGGTGGGGAAGAAATAGAAAAGGAAGCCAGAAGTAAAGCGCCGATTAAAGTTGGAAGTGCAGTTTTTACTAATGGAGGAAAGCTTAAGTGTAAGTATGTAATTCATGCTCCAACCATGGAAAGACCTGCACAAAAAATTCCTTTAGAAAACGTTAGACTTGCGACAAGAGCAGCTTTAGAGCTTGCTAGAAAGTTGAAAATAGAGAGCATAGCTTTTCCTGGTATGGGAACTGGAGTGGGAGGAATAAAAGCTGAAGAGGCGGCTAAGATCATGCTTGAAGAGTTCAAAAATTTTAAGGAGCTAGAGATAAGAGTGATAGCTTTTGAGGAAGAGCTGTTTCAGGCTTTCCAAAAACAGCTTAACCTATGTAGCTGAGCTTTTCTTTTTCAGGCTTTTCAGCAGGCTTCATGATTTGAGCAAAGGCTCCTGCTTGAACTTCTTGCATCCTCCTAATTATCTCTTCCATTTCTTTCACTTTTTTCTCTAGTTTGCTCGTGTCTATTTTCAGTCCAAGTATCTTACACAAGACATTCAAAACTTCTCTTGCACTCTTATGGTCTGGTAGTATCGGGTATCCGGCTGTTTCCCCAAGCAAGCATAAACCTTTTATCCCATAATATTTTCCTATACCTAGCAAGAGACCAGAAGCCCCCACTATTGTTCCTAAATTCTCAGTAGTTTTAAAGTCTATTCCACATTTTTCATACTTTTTAATCATTTCTTTATCGTTGACAGCACCTATGACTTTTGGCATTGCTACTGGTTCGCCTACACTCCATCCAGCAAGCGTGAACATTTCTTTTACGCCAAACTTTTTCACATATTTTACTATTTCTTCTGCAACTTCATAATGTCCTTCTGGATCGCTGCTTTGACAATCGCCAATCAGAATTATCAAGTCTCTATCTTTTCCTTTGTAGTAGTAGAATTCATTCCTAAGCAAGTGCACTTGTGCTGTTTTATGTAAGAAAACGAAAGGCATGAAATGAGAAGAAAGTAGTTCAGCAAACTTTTTAGCTTTCAACTCTTCTACTAAATAGCCAGCAGCAATTCTTCCAACATTACCTATTCCTGGCAAACCTTCTACAAAAACAGGATTTTTCAACTTAGGTTTTTCTAGCTCTATTATCCTTGTTGTCATGAATTATTATTTGATTTGATAGTATTTATTATCTGCATTCTACGGTACTTCCCGTATTTGTCAGCAGGAGAAAACTTTGGTGGTGAAGGTTCTACAGTAGGATTGCCACACTTAGGACAAAGATTTTTGAAAGTGTACAAATTACATATTTTACACTTTCTCATCTTCAAGAATCTCACCTTACAAGCTTGTAGCTGTACTCTAGCCCTTGCTTCTTAGCATCTTTAGAAATTAGTTCAAGAGCTTCTAAAAGTTCCCTCTCCTTAGCTTTTGGGTTTTTGGTGGTTAAGGTTAGCCTATACTTGGATGCTGCTATGTAGCTCACTTTCCCACCTGTCTTGTTTTGTAGAGCTATCAAAATTTCCTTTATTTTTTCTATTCCATCAGGAGCATAGCTTCTGATTTCTAAATCAGCTTTTAAAGTTACTTCTTTTTGCTTCATTGCCTTTTCGGCTATACTTTTTAACGCGTCTTTCCAGCCCTTTTCTATAGGCAATTCATCCAATACTTCCGGAGATTCTTTCACGGACTCGAAAGCAGAAAAGAGGTCTCCAAAATTTTCTTTTAATACTTTCCCAACTTCCTCGTAGGCTTCTTCCAAAGTTTTTCCCATCTCTTTTGCTACTTTTTCTAGCATCTTTTCAGCTTTAGCTTCCCTTCTAAACTCGTTCATCTTAGACTTTTTTTCTGAAGGAGAAACTCTTTTCAAGCTTAGATTGACTTGGTTTTTTTCATGATCAACTTTTAGAACTTTTGCTACATACTGTTTTCCTTCTTTCACAAAGTTCCTTATGTCGTAGACCCACTTACCAGCAACTTCACTTATGTGAATCATGCCTTCTACTGATTCGTACTCGTCTAAACTACACCAAGCAGCAAAAGGAGTAACTCTTTTCACAGTTACTAGGACTAATTCGTTTATTTGAGGTAAGCCTTTTTTCTTCATTTATCTATAATTTCACGCAAATGATTAAAAGCTTTTAACTTGATAGAGTATATGATGATGAACTGGTACTTGGCAGAAGAGGACATTAGAAAAGCCGAGAGGTTGCTAGCTGAAGAAAGGATATATCCAGTTACTTATGAGAACATGTTCTGTGCAGGAATTTATTGCATACTTTCTGCAGCAGAAAAGTATACTAAGTGCAAGACTGCCTACCAGAAGATTCTATCAGATGGGTTAAACACACCAAGTAGAATAGTAAGTCGCAGGGAAGATTTAGGAGAAGCTTTGGCTAAATTGCGTTTTCCGAACACGAAAAGGGATAGAGTTTATAGGTTTGCTTTGTGGTGGTCCAAAAGCTTCTTGCCCGAGCAAATATTAAAGGATATAAATTTAGGAAAAAAGGAAGAGTTTAGACTCAGGAATAGACTGGCAGAAGAGTGTCCAGGTATTTGGTACAAGGGAGCTTCTCTCTTCATGATAAAATGCGGATATGAAAACGTTGTTCCGTTAGACTTGTGGATGTTAAGGTTTTTGAAACAGCTTGGCTATGAGGTTGAAGTACCAGACTACAAAACGAAAAGCGGTCCAAGACCAAAAGAGTACCTTGAATATGAGAGGATAGTTATAGAGATAGCCAATGATCATGGAGTTTCTCCAGCACTTTTCCAGTTTGCTGTTTGGTCTAAGCATTCTAGTTGGAACAGTCTTGGAAAAAAGTAAGGGCTAATCACAGATTATAGTCAATTATTTAAATATAACATTGTTATATAAAAGTATGAGACTTTTGTGCGAGACTGCAACCTTCGAGTTTATTCCAGCGATTCGTGCTCTGATAACCAGAGAACTCATGGAAAAGTACAACTACACACAAACAGACGTGGCTAAAGTCTTGAACATAACTCAGCCTGCTGTTTCTCAGTACAAAAAGGAGTTGAGAGGACAAGCTGCAAGAATTCTAGAAAAGGACAAGGAAGTTTTAGGCTTTATAAGCAACTTATGCGCAGAAATCCACACAAAACAAGTTAAACCTGAGGATCTTCACGGAAAGTTTTGCGAGCTATGCAAGCTTTTAAGGAAGAAGAAATTGATTTGTAAGGACATAACCATTTGTGAGTGAGTCTATGCGAGTATACATGGATTATGCAGCCACAACACCAGTAGACCCAAGAGTATTGAAAGCTATGCTTCCCTATTTTACAAAAAAATTTGGGAACACGATGAGTTTGCATTCTTTTGGAAGAGAGGCAAAGAAAGCGCTAGAAGATTCTAGGGAAGCAATAGCAGAGCTGATGAACGCTAACCCAGAAGAAGTAATTTTTACAGGATCAGCAACAGAAGCGAACAACCTTGCTTTAAAAGGAATTGCTTTTGCAAATAAGGAAAAAGGAAGACACATAATTGTTTCTAAAATAGAGCATGATTGTGTGCTTGGAGCTGCTAGATGGTTAGAGGCTCAAGGTTTTGAAGTTACTTATTTGCCTGTGGACAAGTACGGCCTAGTAGACTTGAACGAGCTGGAAAATTCTATAAGGAAAGATACAATTCTAGTTTCGATAATGCACGCAAACAACGAGATTGGAACGATAGAGCCTGTGGAAGAAATTGGAGAAATTTGTTCAAAGTATGGTGTACTATTCCACACAGATGCTGCTCAAACTTTTGGAAAAATTCCTGTAGACGTTAACAAGCTGAATGCTGGCTTGCTTACTGTGAGTTCGCACAAGATGTATGGACCAAAGGGTGTAGCTGCTCTATACGTAAGAAAGGATGTAAAGATAGAACCTTTGTTGCACGGAGGTGGTCACGAGTTTGGTTTACGTTCTAGTACTGTAAACGTTGCAGGAATAGTTGGGTTTGCTGAAGCTGCAATGATAGCAAAGAAGGAGATGAAGTCGGACTATAAGCGAATATCTAAATTAAGCGATAGGCTAGTGAAAGGTGTGCTCAAGATAAAGGATACTCGCTTTAATGGTCATCCAACCAAAAGACTGAAGAACATAACAAACTTTTCTTTTGCTTTTATCGAGGGTGAAAGCTTGATTACAGAGCTAGACTTTCGTGGAATTGCTGCCAGCACTGGTTCTGCTTGCTCCTCTGAGAGCTTAGAGCCAAGTCATGTCTTACTTGCTATAGGTCTGAAGCCGCAAGAGGCTCATGGAAGCTTGAGGTTGAGTCTAGGAAGGTGGAGCAAAAAGGAGGAAGTAGATTACGTGCTAAAAGTTTTACCAGATGCTGTAGAAAGGTTGAGAAAGATTTCTCCTTACAAGGGAAAGTGGTAGGATGAAAATAGTGAGTGCTTGTTTAGCAGGAATTAACTGCAAGTACGATGGAAAGAACAAGTTAAACAGAAAAGTTATAGCATTAATTAAAAAAGGGGAAGCTATTGTTGTCTGCCCTGAACAACTTGGGGGATTACCGACACCTAGAGAGCCAGCAAACCTTACAGGTGATGGGAAGGATGTTTTGGAAGGTAGGGCGAAGGTTTTAACTAGAAGTGGAAGGGACGTAACAAAAAATTTTATTAGAGGTGCAAGAGAAGTTCTTCGATTGGCTAAGCTTTTGCGAGTAGAAGAGGCTATCCTTAAAGCGAGAAGTCCTTCCTGTGGTAGCGGTAGGGTTTGGATTTCTGGTAGAGTAAGAAAGGGTGATGGCGTCACTGCTGCATTGCTTAAGAAGAACGGAATAAAAGTTTATACCGAAGAAAATTATAAGTGGTGGGATGGTTGAGTTAAGCTACTCAAAAGAAATAATAAAACATTTTAAAAACCCTAGAAACTTGGGAAGGATGAAGAATCCTGATGCAGTAGGTGAGGCCGGGAACTTACTTTGTGTAGCTTCAGATACCCCGATAGAGACCAATAATACATTAGTTCCTATTAGAGATATTTACGAAAAGAACTTAGTTTTGTCGCATGAAGGGATTTATTATCCAATTAAAGCTTTACATAAGAGAGTATACGAAGGTGAAGTTATTTTAATAAAAAATAGGCTTGGTGAAGTTATTTTAACTCCAGAACATCTTATTCTGGCTAAAAAAATACCGAAAGAAGTTAAATTTTCACGAACTGAAAACAAGAAAAAAATTCCTTTAGGATGGTATCATGCAGCAGAACTCAAAAAGGGAGATATCATAGCTTATTCTATTCCAAAAGAAGAAAAGGATGTTAAAAAAATCAAAATTGGGGTTGAAAAATTTAAGTATGACTTTAAAAGCAAGCCGATACCGTCTACTATTCCTTTAAATGAAAATTTTTTAAAGTTAGTTGGTTATTATTTAGCAGAAGGTTATGCAAGTACTGTGGTTACACAAAGTCTTTTGCAATTCACATTGAATATAAATGAAGTAGAAATAGCAAAGGAAATAAGTGAAATTGTAAAAGAAATTTTTGGTTTAGAGACAAAAATTTATCATGTTAAAGAGAAAAAGACAATTATTGTTAATGTTTACAGTTCTCTTCTTGCTAGATTTTTCAAAAAAATGTTTGGAGGATATGCTGAAGATAAACACTTACCACATTTTATGATTTTATTGCCAAAAGAAAAACAGAAGTATGTTATTTATGGGCTATGGAAAGGCGACGGATATGTTAATTTAAAAAGAAAAGACCCTCGTGCCGGTTTTTCAACAATTTCCCATCAATTAGCTCATCAACTTAAATTATTGCTTCTTAGACAGGGGATAATTCCTTCTTTGTATGTTGAAAAAGAAAAGATCAGGAAAGGAGTTTATCATAAAAAAAGTTATAGAGTCCATATAGGTCAAAAAGATTCCTTACTCAAATTATGTGATATTTTGGGTATAAAGTGGAATACCAAAAAGTTTTCTCAAAGAAAGTCTTGGATAGATGCTAACTATCTTTACATGCCAATTATGAAAATTGAAAAACAAAATTATGCTGGGCTTGTATGTAACCTGGAGGTAGAGAGAGCACACTCTTTTGTTACAGATTGTGTTACACTTCATAATTGTGGAGATGTGATGAGGATATACTTGAGAATAAAAGAAAAGAATGGAAAGAAAATAATCTCAGACATAAAAGGTGAGGTTTTTGGTTGCATAGTTGCTGTTTCCAATACAAGCGTGCTTACGACTATGGTTAAGGGAAAAAGCTTGGAGGATGCTTTGAAAATAGAAAAGGAAGAACTGATAGAAAGGTTGGGAGGGAGGAGGAAAATTCCTGCATTCAAAATTCACTGCTCGATACTAGCTTTGGATGCTTTGCACGAGGCAATATACAATTATTACAAGAAAAACAAAATACCAATTCCAAAAGATTTAGAAAAAGAGCATGAAAGAATTCAGAAAACTTTAAGAACAATAGAAGAAAGGCATAAAGAATTTATAGAGTTAGAAAGAGGATTGATGGAATGAACACAAGACAAAAGGTTTTAGAAGCCTTGAAGGAAGTTGTAGACCCAGAGTTAGGATTAAGTGTTGTAGATTTAGGATTGATATACGGATTGAAGGTAGAAGGTAAAAAAGTTTTGGTGAAGATGACTCTAACTTCTCCTTTTTGCCCACTGGCAGGAATGATAGTTTCAAACGTAGAAAATGCTATAAAGGAACTTGGTTTAGAACCAAAGATAAAGCTTGTGTTTAGCCCACTATGGTCGCCTAAAAGAATGTCGGCAAAGGCAAGAAAGGTGTTTAAAGTATGACGGAACTTCTCTACATGCAGGATTGCTACTTGAAAGAATTTGATGCAAAGGTTGTTTCAGTCACAGGACTAGAAGTAGAGCTTGACAAAACTGCTTTCTATCCTACTGGTGGTGGGCAGCCATGCGACAAAGGGAAGATAATTTTTGATGGAAAAGAATTTTTGGTTGAAGATGTGTACAAGAAAGAAAGTAAAGTTTTGCATAAAGTAGACAAAGAAGGAATTCAAGTTGGCTCTGACGTTCGTTGTATAATAGACTGGGAAAGAAGGTACAGGCTGATGAGAATGCACACAGCTGCTCACATCATAAGCGAAGCTATAAATAAAGAGACCGGAGCTTTAATAACTGGAAATCAGCTTGATGTGGATGTTTCTAGAATAGACTACAGTTTAGAGAATTTTGATAGAGAGAAGATACAACACTGTATAGAAATAGCAAACGAAATAGCAGAGAAGGGGCTTGAAATCAAGATATACTTCCTGAAAAGAGAAGATGCTTTAAAAATACCGAAGATAACTAAGTTAGCAAAAGGTTTACCCCCTACAATAGAGAATGTGAGAGTAGTTGAGATAGGGGGTTTCGACTTGCAGGCAGATGGAGGAACTCATGTGAAAAACACTAGGGAAATAGGTAAGATAGAGCTTGTGAAGATGGAAAACAAGGGTAAGAACAACAGAAGGATTTATTATACCATTAAGGAGAAAGAATCAGTATGAAGAAGACTTTGGAAAACCTTGCAAAGGCTTTTGTAGGTGAATCTCAAGCAAGAAATCGCTACACTTTCTACAGCAAGGTTGCTAAGAAAGAAGGGTTTGAGCAGATTGCTGAGATTTTCTTGATTACAGCAGAGAATGAAAGAGAACATGCAAGCTGGCTTTTTAAGCTCATACAAGAATTGAAGAAGAAGATTGGAGAGAGCCTGGAAGAAATCAAGATAGAAGCATCAGTTCCTACAGTTTTTGGTACAACAAAAGAAAACTTGAAGGCTGCAATAGCAGGAGAAAATTATGAATACACAAAAATGTATCCTGAGTTTGCTGATGTAGCTGAAGAGGAAGGCTTGCCGGAAATAGCAAGCAGGCTTAGGGCGATTGCTGTTGCAGAAAAGCATCATGAAGAAAGGTACAGGAAAATTTTGAAAGAAGTCGAAGCAGGAACTGTTTTCAAGAAGGAGAAGGAAGTTTGGTGGGTTTGTAGAGAATGTGGCTATGTACATTTTGGTAAAGAACCTCCAGAAGTGTGTCCATCGTGTGGACACGAAAGAAGCTTTTACCAAGTTAAGTGCGAGGAATATTGAAGGAAACAATTAAAAATGCTAAACGATTAAATTACAAATATGCCAAAGAAAAAGGAAGAAAGGTTTCAGTTTAAAGACCCGAAGCATCAGCAAGATTTGATCTTTAAAGTTGTTCCTATAGATTCTTTAAGGGTAGTCGAGCATCAAAGAAAACCAAGCAATTATCACGTTACTCATCTTATCTCTTCAATAGAAAGAGTTGGTTTTATAGTCCCTATAGTTGTAGTTTAAAGAAATGGAGAATACGTGATTTTGGATGGCCAACATAGGTTTTTGGCAGCTCAAAAGTTGGGAATAAAAGAATTACCAGTAATAGTTGTCCCTGAAAAACTTGCTAACTTAATGATGAACTTTAATATAGAGAAAGAATTGAACATTAGGGAAAAATCTTATGTCGCATTAAACATCTATAGAGAATATCTTAAAGCAAGTCCTCAGCTTTTAGAAACAGAACCTGTGTTGACAGATTCTATTGAGCAAGCTTACTATGTTACATTAGGAATTGGGTACGAGAAAGAGGAAAAGTTAAGAGGTGGGATTTTAGAATCTATCATGAAAAGGTGCGACTTTTTCTTAGAAATGCCCATTCAAGAAGCGTTGAAAGAAAGAGAAAGAAGGTCGGAAAGAGTTCGTCACGTAAATTCTTTAATAACAGAAATTGCCCAAAAGTTAAAAGAAACGGGGAAGTGGCATCCATTCATTTACCAGCAAATTTTATCTTTTGCTAATCCTTACAAAAGGAAAAGAGAACGGGTTGAATTTGATCAAATGTTCGACAATCTCTCACAAAATTTAGAGAAAGTGAAAGAAAATCCTGAAATAGTATTAGAAGAAGAGATAGAAGAATAGAGTTTTTTATTTTTAGTGAACAAAAATTCATTATGAAAAGAGTGAGTTTAGAAGAAGTTGTCGACGATATAATTTATTTTTCTCTTTCAGCATTTCTTTCCATAGTTGCAACTTTCATTTTTGACATACATCACAGCTTTTATCAGGACAATTTGTTTCCACTGAAATTCATATTCAGAACAAAAGAAGTTTATTTAGTTAGTGCTCTTGCTGGTGGTATTTTAGGTCTAATTTGGATAAAGGTTTTTCTTTTCGCATTACAAAAGAACACGTTTGGTAAAATAAAGAATTATTTCAGAAAATTTAAGAAGTTACTAAAGTGAAGATTTACCTCTTTTTTCTTCCAACGTTGTCTACCGAGAGGAATAAAAATGCAGGGGGTGGGATTTCCAGGCTTAAGCCATTTGAACCCACGGAGGCACTAAGCCAGCAGGTATCTTATGCATCTAAGCATCAGCCAGTCTGAGCATCAGCCGATCTGTCTGCTGCCATTGACCAGGCTAGGCGACCCCTGCAATATAAAGTTTGGTTTTAAAAAATAAAGTTTTAATCTTTTAATTTGTGTATGAAAATTTCTGGTTCAAAATCAGGCTTGTACTCTGGACATTCTTTCCTTCTCGCTTCATAACATTTTCCTTCTATCACACATCTTGGTCCTAGTCTTGAGCCAAACTTCATCTCTATCTCTTTTGCAGCTTCCCTAAACCTGCTTCTTATTTCTTGCTGAGCCATCTGGCAAGTTCTCAGCATGAAAGTATAAATTATGTTGTCCCTACCGTGTATTGTTGAAATTACATGAATTTCTTTTCCAAGAGGTTGAGAAAAGATAGCTGATTCTATCTTACCCTCTTTCCAGAAATCCTCTCCTAAGTCTTGGGCAGTCTTATAAATATCACCAATAAGGCATGACCTAGACTTTAGAGGCGATGGTAGAACATATTTATCGTTCATTACAACTTCTTCCCAAGAAGGCCAGAGGATTCTTTCTTGTCTATCTCTTACTTGCTGATGGAAGCTGGCTATAGAACCTTTAACACCCATGAGCAAAGTGTCAAAATGGGGGGTGTATTCGTAACCTTCTACGCTTTCCAACCATTTTCTTTGTGGTATCTTATCCCTTACAAACAAGGGCATATAATTTTCTCTAGAGGGTAGTTCATCCACTTTTAACCCAGATTTTTCTGAGTTCAGATCCTTCAAAATTTTTCCAACTTCTCCAGCTTCTGTAAAGTACAAGCTAGAAAGATAGTTGCTCCATTTTCCAAGCTCTCTACCTAAAGGAATTTGCATTATCTCTTCAGTTTTAGTCGCTAATGGCAGTATGTATCTTGCATCCTCAAGCTCGTAGCCAGCTTTTGCTAACTCCTCGTAAAGCCTGAAAGCATTTTCACAAAGTTCTTTAATGTTCTTTTCACCGTTGTCTACAAAATCTTTTGCCTTAACACGCCTTAAAGATTTTTCTGTACCAACACCTTGAACGCCACGAGGAGCACCTATAGGCATCCAGCCAACAAAAGTAAAAAGTCTGGAAACTCCTTTTAGATAAATGCCTTCTCTTGAAAGTTCTCCTATACTAGAGTGCTTCTGTGCATACACTCTGTCAACAAGGCCTTTGGATTCAGAAGGGTTCTTGTTGAAATAACTTATTGCATTCTCGATACTAGCCTTTTCTTTTTTGATTTTGCCAGTAGACATCACGCATCTTAGAGCAGGTATTTCCCACGGTTCTTCAGCTTCTAGCCAATAGATTTCACCGCCGTAGGAAGTCTTGCCTAGTAGATACTTTTCTATCATACTTAAAAAGAGAAGGTAAAAAGTATTTATACTTTTGATGCTGCATACGTCTAGAAAAGCTTTTAAAGGCTTAAAACCTCTCTATAAGTATGAGCATGCATTATCTATTAAAGGATAAAGGTAGGAAGGCACAAGTATCCTATCAATCTCTTTGTGCAGGGATTGAAAGCGTTTACAAAGAGTACTTGGACTTGATAACAAAATATTTTGAAGAGAGTAAGAAAAAGGAAGAAGAGCTTTACAGAGAAGGGAGGACAGTTTTGTTCGGGATTGCTGCACTACTTCACAGAGAAGGTCTAGAAAGGGCTTTCTTGAGCGCTGCAGAAGGTGGAATAGATTTTTCCAGGGCTGATAGCGAAACAAAGCATCAAGCTATAAGACTGAATGAAATGAGGTTTTTGGACTATCGTGACGGGAAGTTTGTTATCAGGAAACTCCGACCAAAAGAGTTTTGTGATTGGCTCTCAGGGATAGGATCTTACTATTCGAGAAAATACAGGATGGAAGGTAAACCTTCTCCTCTCTTGGACAAAGCAGTAAGCATTCTAAACAGAGCTGCAATAGAAAAACTCGTCAAAGATGGCTAAACAATCAAAAACAGTTCATTCCTTTAGCCAGGTTTTGCCATCCTTGAAGTTCAAAACACCTTTCTTTACCAAGTCCTGAATAATCATGCAGGCTTTATGTTTTTTCTCACTTTTCATACCTTTAACTATTTCTGAAAACTCTAGCGGGGCATTAGCCTTTTTGTGTATCTCTAGGATAAAATTTTCATCTATAGACATGTTTTCATAGTACGCTACAACTTCAGAAGGCTTTTCACGTTTTAGGGTCGTTGTTTGTGCAACCTTAGGGTTGCTAACTTCGACATATCCTGCCTTACAAGGCAATGCTCCTAGCTTTAAAAGTTTTAGGGTGAATTCTGTTCTTTTAAACCTGTAATCGTAACTGTTGAAGCGTTGTAGGCTTGGTATTCTTTCTAGCAGACCGTCTTCATAGAGTTGATAACACCAGTCAAATGCCTTATCGTGCATGAATAACTTTCTACCTATTTTTGTCACTTCTTCCTTCTCTTTGGCTTTAATCGCTTCATCCAGCTGCTTTCTGAGCTCTTGTCTACGTTCTAGCCAGAGTTTGTATGCATTGTCAGAAGTAAACCAGCCAGGAAACTTTTGATAGGCCTTAAGCCCGATCTCGTAAGCTTCTCTAGAGCCTCTTAAAACAAGCCTGTAAGGTTTAGATTCAGGAGATAACCTATCTTTAATTATTTTATTCATTCGTGCTTTTAGTTTTTCCAAATCGTTTTTATAGCTTTCTAGTATTTCCTTAAGGGCTCCGTCTACTTCTGGTAGTACCTTATCCACAGCTTTGAGAATGTTGGAGATTTGCTCAGACAAACTATCACAAAAAAGAAATGTTTTCAAAAATTTAAATAAGCTTATTTTGCAAATACATTTATTAAAAGGAGTAATAATAATTGTTTATTGAATCCCGATGTGAATTCGAAATGAGGGATTAAGAAAGTGGTTTCGGTGAGAATTTTAATCGAAGGTGAAAAGGTTCAAGGTGTTGGGTATAGGCTGTTCCTGCTAGAAAAAGCGATGGAAAGTGGAATAGAGAAAATTTATGTTAGAAATATAGATAAGGATAAAGTTGAATTGCTCGTTAGCGATAAGGAAGATAAGGTTAAGTCTTTTTATGAAAAAATCTATTCGGAATTTCCGAAAGAAGCAAAGGTTAGAAATGTTAAAGAAGAGCCATATGATGGAAAAATTCCCATTCCTAGCATTGATAGATACTTTCACTTTCTTACGTTAGAACAGTTGAGTAGAGGGAGAGAAAAAGTTGTAAAAATACCTAAAGGTATTGATAAAGCACTTAAACCAATCTCTTCGGCATTGTCAGGATTGGACGAGAAGTTTGAGAAGGCTGTAGAAAAATCCAGCTTGTTTGCCCAATACGCAAAAACAATGGACGAAAAACTCGACAAACTGCCTGAAAGAATTACCCAAGCTATAAGTAAGAAACCTTACGAGAAAAGTGATGAATAGAAGAATAAATATGCCAGGAGAACTTTACACGAAAAAAGAATACGCTTGGAGATTCACCTAAGCTAAGGATCGTAGACTTTTTCCTAGACAACCCTATGTTCGATCTCACTAAGAAAGAGATTATAGAAGCTTTAGGAATGAGCAAGCAGACTTTCTACAAGTACTTTCCAGAATTGGAAGAATACGAAGTAGTAAAAGTTTCAAGAAGGATAGGCAAGGCCAAGCTTTACAAGATAAACCTAGAGCATCCCTTAGTTAAAATGCTGAGGGAATACGAAAAGAAAGCCTCCATGCAGATTGCTCAGAAGGAAGCTAATAGAGCGCGAAAATTGATAATATTTTTGCAGGGTTTACTTTTTGTTGTATGTGGAAATATTCCTAGCCCCTTCCAGAGGTTCAGAAATAACTCTTACAAAGCCCCAGGCGGGATTTGAACCCGCGTTTTATGGTCTATCAGATCTCCACATTACCAGTCATATACCAGTTTCACCAATTTGTGGCGCTTTAGCCAACTAAGCTACTGGGGCATGTTGTAAAAAATTAATATTCTCTTTTAAAGAGGTTTTTGGTAAATATCCGAATGCTTTCCATAACGAGAATTTAGCTAAATTAATAAAATTATTAGAGCCAACCTTTTCCATCCATATTTCTAAAGACCTTTTACCGTTTAACTCGAGCGCATTAGAGACGTAAACTTTTTTCGTTCTTGGATCGAATCTTCTTATATCGTATTCAGTTACAGGATTTAAATTAAGTTCTCTTTTAATTATTTTTTCAAGTTGTTGAATAAGGGGTTTAGAGATAGAAACTAGTCTTAGTTTTGGGTAATATGCCACATCTTTATGCTTCTTAAGAAATACTAAGCTGAAATCCGTATCAAAAATTCCCCGTAAACAGCTCAGCAGTAACTTTTTTTCTTGCAAAATAATCTGAGGTATAGTGATGTTATACTTTTTACCTACAGGGAGGGTTAAAACTGAAGTTTTAAATAAGAATATAGTTTTAGAGGTGAATTGTATTCTACATTCGTTTTTACGTCTCTGTTCGACTTTGACAGTTTTTCCGTATAAGCTTTCAATCAATGGTTTGAGAACCTTTTCATAATAAATCAACTCTGTTTGCAAGTTTCCAGAATAATTTATCATATAGCGCAAACTATCCCCATCTTGCACTATACATAAACTTCCGTCACCAATAGAGACGCCAGTTTCGTAAGCTAACTTACTATCCAAAACTGTAGGTAGTCTAACACCAAAAAATTTATCCTTTTCGCTAAGTTTAATTTTGGATGTGTCAAGTCGTATCATTAGCGCCGCCTTTTAATAAATTTTTATGTATTTAAGTTATACAAATACTTTTTCCCAAAAAATAGAACGCTCAAATAATTTATCTGAACAAATTTATTACTATGAGTTCGTGGAGAAATTTGAAGAAGGGAGTTTTTCTTGTAAACCTCTTAGCTATAGTCTATGACCCAAAAACCAAAATGATTTTGATAGGAAGAAGAGAAAAGGACCCATACATAAAAAGGCTTACATGGTCTTTTCCTGGTGGAAGACCAGGATATAGAAAAGACTTAGAAGCGTACTTGAAGTATGAGGTGAAAAAGAAGACAAACCTTGATGTAGATGTTGAGAAGATAGTCTTTGCTAAAACCTATCCTGAAAAGAGAAGTTTCCTTTCGATATACTATCTTACAATACCAAAGAATGTTGGTAAGGAAAAGGCTGGAGAAAAGTTCAAAGAGATAAGATGGGTAAAGCCAACTAAAGTGAAAAGGTACTTTACTACCTCTTTACACCCAGAGCTATTTAAATCTTGAAGAAATTAGAAAAAGGTAGAATTTAAGCTTACTCGATTATCTTGTAGACCAAGTCTCCTTCTCGGACTTTATCTACAGTCTTTAGACCTATGGACGTTTTGTTAGCTGACTGGACTTTCTGATGTTCTATTTCCATGCTTTCTACTGTTTGTTGCAAGTTTGTAGTTTTACCTTCTATCGAGATTTTATCTCCTACTTTCAGCTCGTCTTCCAAGTCTATTACTGCTACGCCTATTTTTCCATAGTAGTGAGTGACTTTACCTACAAGCTTTTTCTCTGCCATAATTATCGTATAGTAAAAGGATATTAAAAGCTTATTGTTTTAGTTCAACCGGAAGTGAACCAGAGAAAAGTTTATATACAAGTGTCATACGTATGACATTTTACCGGCGATTCAAAGATGAGTTTCATTTTAACTTTTGACATACCAAGAGAGAAGCAGGTTTTGGAAAAGAGAATCAACAGAGAGCTAAGAAAGATTGACGCTGAAATGCTTCAGTTCTCCCTCTGGAAGTCTGAAAAGCTGGATGAATTGCTGAAAATAGCTTTAACCATAAGAAACTTTGGTGGCTCAGCAAGAATTCTAGAAGAAAAGTTCATCTTCTAACTTTAAACTTATAGCAATTCATACAAATAATTCTTCCGTTAGAAGTTCTTTTCGAATGCACTTCACAAACAGGAATACCACAAATGCTGCACGTACCTACAGCTTTATTCGTGCAGCCCGAGAATACACAATCCTTGATTTTCTCTTTCACGAATAAAAATTAGACTTTTATACTTATTTATTTAATTAGAAAAGTATGATAGTCCCAACAAAGGTGTTGAAGAAAAACGAGTATGAAATTTCTCTGATGCTTTTCCCAATTTTTGGCAAGCAAACCCTTTACGAGTTCCATTTGGTCAAACTTTCAGATGCTGGGAATGAAGTTTTAAAGAAGAAAACATACAAATCCTTAGACAATTTGCAAGAAATAGCAAGAGAATTTGGTGTAAAACCTGAAGATATAAAAGAGCTTGTAGAAAAATTGTATTCCAAGTAAGCTTCTATTCATATCTTAAAGCTTCAACAGGCTCAAGCTGAGCAGCTTTTCTAGCAGGTAGCAAACCTGAAACAGCACCTATTAAAACAGAAAATGCCAAAGCGAATAAAACAAGTTCAGGTGTTATTACTGTGAGGCTTGTGCTTCTTATACCCGTTCCTAATATTCTAATACCAAGCTCAGATATCAGTCCAGAAGCTATAAAACCTAGAAAAACGCCAATTAATCCTCCTATTAAACCAATTAATGAAGATTCTAGCAAAAACATCTTCATCACTTCAAAATTGGTTGCTCCCAATGCTTTTAAAGTACCTATTTGTCTTGTCCTTTCCATCACAGACATGTACATTGTATTAGCTATGCCTATTGCTCCAACAAGCAATGATATGGCAGCAATTCCTCCTAAAAACATGTTCAAAGTATTCATAACATTTGAAATGGTTTCTTGCATGGACTTTGCTGTTATGATTGTAAAATCCTTTGTATCTTCAGTTACATGCCTAGAAAGCATCAACCTTCTTTCAACTTCACTCGTCACATCATCCAACTTTTGCAAATCTTCTACCTTAAACTGAATGACAGAAAATTCGTTTGAGCCTATATTGCTTAAAACAGTTCTTGCTGCACTTGTTGTCATAAATACTGCATTATCATAAATAATACCACCAACCATACCACCAAACTTTTCTAAAATTCCTACAACTCTAAATGTTTTGCCTTCTATGTTAATCTGCGAATTTATGGTTATTGGCTTCTTGAACATTTCGTTTGCTACCCTATAGCCAACAACTACAACGTTTCCGTCTCCTGGAACCAAAAACCTGCCATATTCTACGTTCACACTTGAAATTTCTTGGGAAGCTATAGGGTCAACACCATAAGCCTGAACAGAAACGTTTTCTCCATAGTACTGAATGTTTACTCTACCTGCCACAATTCCGTTTATTATTTTAACTCCTGGTGTAGACCTAACAACTTGAAGATCCTTATCTGTTAATGTTATAGTCACACTACCTATTCTTGGAGTTATCATCATTCCTTGTCCAGCTCTTGTTGCTCTTTGAAATCCTGGCATGATGTAACCAACATCACTTCCTAAGCCACCAAGCTGAGCAGAAATAGTTTGTTGCATGCCAGTACCTATGGAGAGTATGCTAACTACTGCTGCTACTCCTATGACTATTCCTAGTATTGTGAGCCAACTTCTCAAGCCACGTTGCGAGAGGTTGCTTACAGAAAACCTTAATGTATCTATGAATTTCATATTCTAGCCCTTTAAGCTTCAGCTTATCTTTTTCTTATTCTTTTACCCAACTTGACGATTGCTAGTATGCATAGTATGCCTACTACACCAATTATTATGTAAGTTATGCTGTTGCTTCCAAGAAAAGGCTGACTTATAGTCCTGGGTCTGAAAGGTACAGTTGTATTGAAAGCAGTAAACAAAACTTCTTTCTGAACACTCCTTCTTACTCCTAGCAAGTCTGTATAGGATACTTCTACTAGAAGCTTTTCTGTAGCATTTGCTCTTGTTGGTACTAATTGAAAGCTTGTGAGAGTGTAATCGCCAGCATTCAAGTTTCCTAAGACACTAGAGGAAGCACCTATTGTTCTGAAAGCTTGTTGTGGAGGAATTCTTACTACAGTAGAATAGGCAGTAGTAGAGCCTATATTTGCTATTGCCAATGTTGCTGTTCCTGAAGAATAATCTTGCAAGCTTACATCAAAATCTGTTTCACTGCTCACTTCAATCCCTGTAATAGAAGTTACTGTTTGATTCATTCCAGATTTATCTAAGTATTGGATGGAAATGCTTATAGGATGAATGCCTGGCACTGATGTTGGGCTTACAACAACTTCTGAACGAACCTCATAGTAAGAGTTTGTGTTTATTACAGGTATTACAACTCTGTTTGTAGAGCCTATGGGCAGCAACGCACCATCAGTGCTAACCCATGTAAAGATTGCATTTGTAATAGAACTTCCTCTGTTCAGTATGGTGAAAGTCATGTTAGCTTTTTCTCCAAGCCTTAAGCTTGAAGGCTTTACAGAAGTAATTTCCAACGCTGCTGGTGACTGAACATTAATCAGTGCTGTTGGATATATTGTTTTGCAAATAGAATCTTGGCAATAGTCTATGGTAAAAGTTAAAGAATAAAGCCCAGGTGAAGCATTCTCTAGGACAGAAAACTTGAAGATTGTTGTAGTAGAATCGCCTGCGTTCAAAGACCCTAGCTCAGTATTCCAACTATACTTTATTGGCGCATCTGTTGTTATGCTTGAAATTGATATCCTATTTGCTGTTGCAGTTCCTGAATTCCTTAAAGTAATCTGAATGTAGCCATCATTTCCTGGAGCTATTGTAGTAGGATATACGGCAAGAGTTGCTTGAATAAGTGGTTCTCCTACAGCTGCAACATTGTAGCTAGCACATACTAGCACTAGAATAGCCAACAAGGTTATTCCTATACACTTTTTCATGAATACACCTCCTTTATTATTTGCCCGTCCTTTAAATAAACAATTCTCTCAGCCCATTTTGCTATATGCTCTTCGTGCGTTACCATAACAACAGTTTTATTCTCCTTCTCTTGCAAATTTTTCAAAATTTTTAAAATTTCTTTACCAGCTTCAGAATCCAAATTGCCCGTAGGTTCATCAGCTAAAATTATTGGAGGATCGTTTGCTAATGCTCTTGCAATTGCTACTCTTTGCCTTTCTCCTCCAGACAGCTGAGAAGGCAAATGATTAGCCCTCTTTTCCATGTTAACAATTTTTAACAATTCTAAAGCTCTTTCTCTTCTCTTTTTCTTATTCTCTTCAGCAATAACCATTGGAAGCTCTATGTTTTCTAAAGCAGTCAGAGTAGGATAAAGGTTGAAAAACTGGAAGACAAATCCTATCTTTCTACCCCTAAGCCTAGCAAGCTCTGTATCGTTCAAGCCTGAAACATTTATACCGTCTAGAATTACCTTACCTCTTGTCGGCCTGTCCAAACAACCAATTATGTGAAGGAGCGTTGATTTTCCTGAACCACTTGGTCCTTTAATTGCTAAAAATTCATTTTTCCTAACTTTAAGGCTAACGTTTCTCAGCGCACGAACCTCTACTTCATCCATCCTGTAAACCTTTTCAACATTCTGTAACTCTATCACGCTTTTCATTCTTTTGCACCCTAAACGAATATTTTTACCAACTGCAAGTATTCAGGAAGTAGCTCGAAAGCACATACAAGAGGATTTGTATAAGCGAGAATAATTCCTTCTATTGCTAAAATCAGTAAGAATGTTGCTATTTTCATTCTTCCACCATAATTTCATTTATATGAAACCGTATATAAAGAGTTGGTGAAACCATTTTTTCTGAGGTTTCATTCAGACGAAACTTTATAAAGAACGAGGACGATTTAACTAATATGAGCCCGAAAAGGAAGAAAATTTTATTGATAGTTTCTGTGGTTGCAATAGCACTTTTCATTCTCACAATTTTCTTTAGCATTTTCGAGTCTGTCAAGCTTGATCAGCTTCCAAGAAGTCCACCAGCTGAATTCATCAGGCTTAGGCCTTTGATTCCTGTTTACAGCTTGTTCATTTCTTTAACATTCTTGACGCTTGCTGTCATTCCAATTTCCTACTATTTCATCTCTAAAAAGTTTGAGGAAAACTTGGACAAAAGACTTAGCATAATATCAAAGCTTTTAGAAAAGAATTCAAAAAAGTTTTCTGAAAAAGATGGTAAAGAAATAGTCTTGAAGTTTTTAAATCCGAGCGAAAAGAAGGTTGTAGAAAAATTGATAGAGAAAAATGGCGAGGCACTGCAGTCAGAAATAAGTCGAGAAGAAGGAATGACAAAGCTAAAAACTCATAGGGCTGTAACAAACTTGGAAGCAAAAGGGATAGTGAAAAGATACTTGCACGGGAAAACTTATAGGGTAGTTCTTTCTAAGGATGTGAAAGAGCTTTTGTTGGAGTAGCTAAAGGTTCTTTGATTCTCTGTGCAAAAAGATTTAGTAAGATTGACTAGATATTATAAAAATTTATTACTACAAAAAAGGCATTTTTAAATGATGGGAAACGCTAAAGAAGCCTATTTTATAGAATGTGTAAAAGAGGCTGCTAAGTCTTTAGGCCTGAAAAATATACCCAAAGTTAAAGTTTGGGAAGGTGCTTGTCCTTATAGTAGTGGAGATGAAATAGCCCATGCACACCCAGACTTAGGTTTGATTTGTATATCTAGAGGTAGACTTGAAAGTATGAATTTAGATGAAATTAGAGAAACTGCTTTTCATGAAACCACACATATGTTGTATATAGGACATGACATAGATTTTGGCATAGCTATGGATGATACACATTTGGCTGCTTGGTTAGAAGAACATAAACCAAGGACTATAACATTTAAATCAAAAAAAGAGGATAAAGACAAAATAGATAAAGAAAAATGTAATTATCATCTTTGTCGCAAAAAAACAAAACTTTATAGGTGTAAATACTGTGGAAATTACTTTTGTAAAGAGCATCTCAAACCCAAAATGTGTTTAACCTTACACCAAATTTCTACAGCAAAAGAACCTCTAAGAAGTTGGTTGGAAAAAGAATATAGAAGAGAAGATGGACACCCAGACCTCATTTATACCAAAATAGCTTGGCAAAAATTGGAAGCAAGAGAAAAAGAAGAATTAGAGAAACGATGGAAAGCCTTAGATATATTGGATAAAGAACCAAAAATAGAAAGAGGAATCGAGAAAGAGGAATTTCCTGAACATGTACCAAAGCAACCTATTACATCTTTTCCTAGAATACGAGTACCAAAAATTGTGGTTATTGCTTTATTTTTTGTTCTTCTATTAGAGTTAGAATTAATGTTTTTTAGAAGTTACTTTATTCTTACAATTAACATATTAGTAGCTGTAGTAACTATCTATTTACTCTATAAATTATTTGTCAAAGCATCTAAAATTGAAATTACCTCTGATTTGCGACTATTTGGTTTAAGAATTTTATCAGTAATTGTTTTAATTTTAGGCGGGTTTTTTCTTTATCTTGCACTAATGACAACAATTTTTAGTACAATTTATAGTAGTGATATAGAGTTAATCTATAATCCATTTTCTATATTTTTTGGTATACTTGGTCTGGGTTTAATACTATTATCAAGTTATCTAATTTTTAGATTTATGTTACGCTCGGGAGTTATAGTTTATCATAGATAAATTTTGTAAATCTTTTTTCTTTCTTTTTCTACATAACACCTTCATTTACCCTTTCTTACTTTTAACACGATAAGAAGAATGTCTAAATCGTTAAGGACGCCCAGGCAGGGATTTGAACCCTGAAGGTCTTTCGACCACCAGCTCTCCAGGCTGGCGCCCTACCAGATTAGGCGACCTGGGCACTAATTTAACTTTTTAACTTTCTCTTAAAAAGCTTGAGTCTGTTAGTTTGTGCGCAAACAAGTTGAAAAGGGTACATGATAAGAGGAATTCTATCAAATAATTCAGTAAATTTAAAAAGCTTAAGCTAGATGATGAATTAATGTTATTAAGAAGGGCCTATGAGGTAACCAGGATAGCCTGCGAAAATGCAGAAGGCTTCGGAGGAAAGAAGTTACCTCGTCGTCTGGGTTCGAATCCCAGTAGGCCCATTATTTATAGCTCACACTCCTCCGGCAACTTATCTTCTCTCAGTCTAACAAAAACAGGAGCTCTCATCACTAAATCTTTTGACAAGTTCATGAACTTTGCTTCACAAACCAGCTTAGGCTCAACCCAAACAGGTTCTCTTCCTGGTGGTAATTTTAGGTCTGGTATTTTTTCAAAAGGACACTTTTCTGTCCTTATTTTTTCTAGCTTTTTTAGAATTTCTGCTAGCTGTTCTTCAGAAAAACCAGTACCAATCTTTCCAACATACTTCAATTTTCCTTCATGATAGCAAGCTGTTATCAAGCTTCCTAAGAGCTCGCCTCTTTTCCCAGTTCCAGTAGTATATCCAACTATTATCACGTCTAAAGTTTCCAACGCTTTTATCTTTAACCAGAGCTTGCTCCTTTCACCAATTAGATAAGGAGAATCAAGCTTTTTAGCCATTATTCCTTCTAAGCCTCTTTTCTTCACCTCTTCGAAAAACTTTGTTCCTTTTCCAACAACATACTGAGAAATTACTAACCGTGAGCTTTCTGTTACAGTCTCTTCCAAGATTTTCTTCCTTTCTACCAAAGGCAGTTGCGTCAAGTCCTTTCCATCTTTATACAGAATGTCAAAAACTACATAGGTTGCAGGAATTAGCTTAGACAGAAAATCTATTCTCGTCTTGCTTTCTACATGCTCTCTCTCAGCAAGCTTGTAAAAGTCTGGCTTGCCTTGATGAAAGACAACAACTTCTCCATCCAGTATAACTTTCTCTCCTTTCACATCCTTCCACATTTCTTGTAATTCTGGATAGCGATCTTCAAAATAAATCATCCTCCTGTTCAGCATTTTTACACTCTTTTCTTTTGTGTTTATGTAGCTTATGCATCTTGTTCCATCAAACTTCAGCTCAAAGCACCATTCTTCGTTATCAAAAGGTTGAGAAGAAAAAGCTAGCATTGGTTTAATCTTCTCTTCGAACAAGTCCACAAAAATCGCCTAGGCTATTTCTTCTCTTTTCCTTTCTTCTTTTCTACAACTTCTACAGATGCTTTCAAAGCTTCCATCAGGCTTTTAGCTTCTTCAGCAGGCTTTTCTTCCTTCACTTCAAACTCTTTCCCTTCAGCCTTTGCTTTTATTAGCTTCTTTAACGCTTCTGTATAGTTGTCTTTAAAATCTTCTATCCTAAACTCTTCTCTAGTTAGCTTGCTTATAAGTAGCTTAGCCAGTTCAAGCTCTTCTTTACTAACAACGACCAGCTTCTTAAGCTCAGGAAGATCTTCTATGTTCCTTACTTCTCCCAAGTAGAAAAGTATGTGCATGACCAAACCTTTCTTAAAAGCTCTCAAAACTACCAAGTATTCTTTATCTTTCATCACGACTTTTCCTACTGCAGCCTTGTTTGCTAAGCGCAAAGCTTCTACTAACAAAGAATAAGCTTTCTCTCCTCCTTCGTCCGGCACAACATAGTAAGATTTTTCAAAGTAGATTGGATCTATCTGTGAAACGTCTATGAACTCTTGGATGTCTATGCTTTTGCTACTCGGAAGCTTAATCTTCTCCAGCTCTTCTTTTTCAAGAATCGCCCACCTTTCTTTGGTCAGCTTGTACCCTTTTACTATATCTTTCCACTCAACCTCCTTATCACACTTAGGACACCATCTCTTGTACTTTAAGGGCGTATGACAAACAGGGCAAAGGTTGTGAAATTCTATTTCTTTTGGCTCGGTCGCACTATATATTTTAATCGGTACAGAAACCAGACCAAATGAAATATTTCCTTTAAAGATTGCATGAGGCATTTTCCATCTAATAAGATATTAAGTTTTTAAACTAATATCTACTCTTTCTCTCTAAATACTTTTCTATACGTGTCTTTAAACCTTCTGGCAACCTATTGTAATACTTGGGTAGGGTTAATTCTGGATATTGGTGCAACCAAAGTTCTAAAGTTTGTGGCACAACCATGTATAGATCTGGTTTCCTAATAAAATCTATTAGTGTTGCTTTTCTGCCTATTTCAGCTTCTAGGCCTTCTAAATCTTTTATGTCAAAGTTGCATTTGGCTGCGTTTAGCAGTAAAGGCGTAGGATCCAAAGGTAGTTTTGGATTAATTGGTAATTCGATGGAAGCGATTCTGTTCTCTTTTTCTTTTAGGTATAAAACTCCTCTAACACATTCGTTACTCTTTCTGTCGTACAGAAGCCTTAAAGTAAATTTAAAATCTCCGTAAGCACCATCTTCTAACTCAACGTCACATTCTTCTAAAGACATAAAAAATATACTTAACAGATAAAGATTTAAGCTTTCCTTATGCCCCCTCTGGGATTTGAACCCAGGTCCGCTGCCCGAGAAGCAGCTATCCTCTCAGCTTTGATTGACCGGACTAGACGAAGGGGGCATAAATCTTAGTTGTCCTGAGAATTTAAAAAAGATTTTTACTTAAGCTTTTAAGTACAGCTTCTCCTCTTTCATAATCTTTCTCATCGTTGAAAGGAAGCCAGGCTTCCGGCTCTATCTGAAATCCAGCTAGTTCATTCCGTTTAACAAGCTCTTTCACTACTGTGTTTTCAAAATCTACTGGCTTTTTACTCAAATCTACAAGCTCGTTAACAAGCTCGTAAACTTTCTGGTTTAGCGCATATATACCAACGTTTACATTTATCGGAAACCAAGCCTTTTCTTCAAAACTCTTGACTAAACCTTCTTCGTCCACTATCATACTTCCATACCTTAGCCTAACTCTTGGCGTATAAACAACAGTTGCTAGTTTGCCTTTTCTTTCATGATAATCAACAAGCTCAGTTGGCAAGGTTTGCTTGACTATAACATCATCAGGATAGCAAACTATGCAAGGCTTTCTTCTATCTATTACACCATTATCCAAAGCATACTTCATTGCTCCACCTTTACCAAGCAATTCCTTTTCCACAGAATACCTAACTTTCCCTCTATACTTAGAATTTTCAACGTACTCTTTCACTTTTTCGCCTAGATATCCGAGCAAAAGAACAAAATCTTCGAACCCATTTCTTTCGTATAGCTCTAAACAATAATCTATAAGTTTTTTGTTGCACACTTCTAGCAAGCATTTAGGAATTTCATCCCTTGTTCTGTGAACTAATCCTCTTCCACGTCCGCCTGAAATTACAACAACCTGGTAATCTTTGGCATTCATGTTTATTTCTTATATTTTAAAAGTTTAAATTTCATTTCTTTTTTGTGGAGCTCTTAAGAAAAATAAGGATTGCTAAGGAAAAAGTAGGAAAGCAAGTAGAGGAAAAGCTTAAAGAATTTGAGAAAAATTCTCTCTTAACTCCTGAAGAAAAGTTTTTAGAGCTTTGCTTCTGCATTCTAGTTGCTAATACATCTTTAGAAAAGACGTTAGAAGTTTGGAAAAAGATTGGGAAAGGTTTTTTGTCAGAAAATAAGCTTAAAGAAAAGTTAAAAGAGCTTGGGTATCGCTTCCACAATAGAGCAAAATATATAGTAGCTGACAGAAAGTTTATCAAAGATTTGGAAGTTGCTGTATCAAGCGAAAACCCTAGAGAGTGGCTAGTTAAAAACATAAAGGGGATTGGTTGGAAGGAGGCCTCCCACTTTCTTAGGAATATTGGTTTTAAAAATTTTGCAATTCTTGACAGGCATGTGTTGAAGATCCTTGCCGAGAATAAGATAATAAACAAGCCTAAGAGCTTGACAAAGACTTTTTACTTGGAAACTGAAGAAAAGCTAAGGAAGATAGCAGAAAAGCTTGGTATAAGCCTTGCTGAGCTAGACCTTTATCTCTTTTATTTAGACGCAGGAAAAGTCTGCGAAAGATAAGCTTTTAAGTAAAATTTTAATTATGGAAGTTTTGGTTAGATATGGAGAAATATTCTTGAAGTCTGAGCCAGTCAGAAGAATTTATGAAAAAATTTTAGTCAAGAATATAAAGCTTGCATTAAAGCGAGAAGGTATTAAATTTTCTGTGAGGAGGGAGAGAGGAAGAATTTTTGTAGAAACTAGAGAAATTGAGAAAAGTTGTAAAATTCTTCAAAACATTCCGGGAATAGTTTCCATTTCTCCCTGCTATCATTTACAAACTTCTGAAATGGAAAAAATAAAAAAGTTTGTCAAGGAGAATTATAAGGAATGGATAAAGCCGAAGCAAACTTTTGCTGTTAGAGCAAGAAGGCTAGGAAATCAAAAGTACACTAGCAAAAAGCTTGAGGAAGAAGTAGGAAGTGTTGTTGAAAGAAAGGTTGATTTGGAAAATCCTGACGTAACAATTTTTATAGAAGTGCGTAATAAAGACACTTATGTTTATACTCATGCCATAAAATGTCTTGGAGGAATGCCTGTCGGCACAAGCGGTAAAGTAGTAGCGCTTCTTTCAGGTGGAATAGACTCTCCAGTAGCTGCTTTCTTGGCAATGAAAAGAGGTTGTAAAGTTGTGTTTGTTCATTTCCACAGCTTTCCCCTTGTTTCGAAGAAAAGCGTAGAAAAGGCTAAGGAAATAGTAAAAGTTTTGAACAAGTATCAACTCAAAAGCGTTCTTTATCTTGTACCGTTCCATGAAATTCAGATGAAAATAAAAACTAGTATAGAACCAAAGTACAGAATAATTCTTTACAGAAGGTTCATGCTTAGGATAGCTGAGCTTATAGCTAAGGAAGAAGATGCAAAAGCTTTAGTTACGGGAGAAAGTCTTGCACAAGTTTCTTCTCAAACTCTTGATAACATTGCAACTATAGAAGAAGTTACGAAGATGCCAATCTTAAGGCCGTTGATTGGTATGGATAAAGAAGAAATTATTCAGCTTGCAAAGAAAATTGGAACTTATGAAATTTCTATAAAGCCGCAGGAAGATTGTTGCACACTTTTTGTTCCAAAACACCCTGCAACCAAGTCTAATCCTGAAAAAATAAAGGGTTTGGAGAGAAAATTAAGGGTTTTACAAATGGTCAAGAAAGCTTTGAAGCAAACAGAAAAGCTTACAATCTAGTCTTTAACGTTTATTCCTAATCTTTTTGCTCTTTCAAGAACTGCAGCATACTCTCCTGCAGAAATTCTTCTGTCTATTTCTGGAAAATCGCTTGCTTTATAACATGGATAATACTGATCCATCACGTTTACTAAACACTTATCCTTTATGTTTCTTGCAATCCAGTCAAGAATTGGAAAGCTACAACATTCTATATGGTTTGGAAGGATTAGGTGACGAATCGTCATTTCAGTTTGATTAGCAGCAATCAAATGATTTCTAGTCACAACTTCCCAATAATTTTTTGCTATAGTTAGCTTTTTAGAGCATTCTCCAGGACCAAACTTAAAGTCTGTCAAGTAAACGTCTACTATACCATCAAGGATCTTCATGGTTTTTTCTGACATGTACATATTGCTATTCCATAGCACAGGAGTGTTTGCTTCACAAAATTTTAAGGTCTCTAGTATCCAAAGCAGGCTTGGTGTAGGTTCGCCTCCAACCAAGTTCAAGTTTCTGCACCCTTCAGCCCTTCTTTTTTCTACAATCCTTGCCAAAAGGTCAGGATCTACCTTAATTCCTGGCTCTAGCCTATGACTTATAGAATAGTTTTGGCAAAAAATGCATTGCATGTTGCAGCTCCAGAAAAAAATCGTGTGAGAAGGTACATAATAGCTTTCTTCTCCTGTATGAACAAATTCTGAAGAAATCAAACATTCTTTACCAACTCTGCAAACGCCAAGCTCACCTTCAATTCTATTTACTCTGCATTTTTGCTCGCAAAGTTCACAAGCTTTCATCATTTCTTTTACCAAAAAGATCTTCAAGTCAAGCAAAGAATTTTTAGGAATTTTTAGCTTTTTCAGGCTTATCTTTCCTTTGTCTATCCTTTCCTGCAACTTGTGAAACTTTTTCATTCCTTCTTCATGCTCTTTCCAGCTGAAACTTTTTACTGAAATTCTTTTTGCTAGCTGGAATTTGGCTGGTAGCTCATCCTTAGCAACTTTTACATATCTAGGCAAAACTTTTTTCACAAGAGGATCTTCCAATGCTTTAATCGCATCCGGCCTAAGCAATTGCCACATAAGTATAATTTTTGGTTTATATCCCTTGAGTTTGTTTCTTTCTTAAAATCTCATTTTTTAACTTCCAGATTTCACAGTTGTAAGCGCAACTCACCATAGGACTTAAAAGCCACTTTTTGCATGTTTTGTTGCAATAAGTTTCAGCTAATTCGTAAGCTGTCTTTAAGTCGTTTAAACCTTTCAGTTTACTAGCAATCTTTTGTATATCTTTAGAATAAAACAATTTTTCTATTTCTTCCATGATTTAGAGATTGAAAGAAAAGCTTATATCCTTGGTGCTCTAAAGCCTTTCTTTTTACCGTCTAACTCAGTAGTCTACCAGTCAGAATACTCATTCCCGTAGAAGAAAATGTTTGATAAAAGATTTAAATTTTGAATGTTAACTTATAAAAGAAATGTCGTTGGAAATCTCTACACACGGAAATGTAAAAGATTGGTTGAGATCTGTAGTAGAAAATATGGCACTTGAGATTTTAAAACATGCCAAACCTTTCTTTGAGACGTATAAAATACTAATATGCGAAAATAAAACTGCTTATGAGCTTGCATGTGAGAAGGGAAATGATGAAATAAGACATCCCGATAAATTTATGCAATCATTTTACACTTATCCGTCAGGAAAGTTATACCTACTCCAGAACAACTTACTTTCGAAGTTTGACAATTTAGAAGAAATGGAAGGGGAGATTGCATCTGCTTTAGGAGGCCTTTTTGCTTATAGTAAGGATTATGTCTCCCGTTTTGAAATCTTGCACAAGGCTGACATACATCTTGTTGCTATAATGTTACGTACTAAAGGATACGAACTCGCACTAGATTCTGGGTATGAAAGTTCTGTACTGGCCAAATTTGTTCATGATTTGAGGAGGAGAAGTCCCCCAACTAACTTTAATCAGCTTATGGAAGATGTTCAAATACCAAGTTATGTAGCAGTATACTTTAGACATCCTCGCCCAATAAAAATTAAGAAGGATCGTCTTTACAAGGAATTTAGAGAATACTGTAAAAAGAGTGAGCTTGGTTCTCAATTACTCGAGTGGTTTCAAACATTAGTAAGTACACCAGATGAAAGATGGTTTGCTAGAGAACTTCATGCTATTTTAGATGCACTTTATATGTTTTTTTGAGTCAGCACTACAGGCTTTTTACCCAAAAATTCTGCTGCAGTCAAAACTTTCTTATCAAACTTCTTTGCAACTTCCCAAATCTTTCTTGTTTTTTCCATAAAATTCTTTTCCCTAACCAAATGATGGTCATATATTATGACACTGCTCTTAACTTTCTTTATTATTTTGCACGCATTTTCAACAGCTCTTCTTAAGTTTATCAAGTTCAAAGTATAAGGAACCATGTAAGTTGCTGGTCCGTCTAAAATCAGTATGTCAGGATTTTCTTTGATTATAAACTCTGCATAGTCTTCGATGATAGGTCCATTCAAGTCAGAAGAGTAGAGAAGTTTTTCTTCTTCATATTCTATCACAACTCCTACAACCCATCCAACTGCAGAAAATTCAATACCATGGAAAAATGGTTTGGTTATTCTTACTTTTGTTTCTCCGAACTCAAATTTTGCATTATCTGCCCACTTTATCTTTAAATCCTTAAAATCAACTTCTGGTATTTCTTTAGCTTTATTCCATCTTTCAACTCTTCTCTTAAAAGATTCAAGACCTTTCTTGAGCAATTCTCTTCTTCTCTTGTTGTAACCTCCAAAATCTTTTCTTGAGGAAAGCTTTAGGTCTTGAAGAGGATTTGGGTAATCCTTAGCTTCCCTTTTTGTAGCTACTTCTTCTAGCTTAACTTTTCCATACTTCTCAAAAATTCTTTCATAAAAAGCATAAGCTCTTTTCCTTTGAGAATCGTTTATGTATTCATTAGGATTTTTTGCAATTACAAGCTTTTTCTTATAAATCCCTAAATCTCTTGGAAAATAGTGGTCATAATGATAATGAGTAATTATCATCACACTTGCTTCTCTGCACGCTTCTTTTATCAAGCTTCTTCCCAATTCAGTCCACCAAATCTTTTTTGCCATAGATGCAGGAAAGCTTGGATGCATTATTGCAACTCCTGGATCAATTATTATGCTAACGTCTGGAGTTTTTACTAAAGTACAACTTGATTTTGCCCCTAAAGAATCGAACCAAATCGGTTTAAAGTTTAGGTTCATATTTTTAAAATTAAAAAATGGTATCATAAGCTTATCTCAAACAACAAGTTTTTTTCTAACTCCTGATACCTATTTCTCATTGTAACTTCTGTTATGCCAATTTCATAGGCAATCTCTCTTTGAGTAATTGGCCTACCTACTAATCGTGAAGCAATATAAACAGAAGCTCCAGCTATGCTTATAGGACCCCCTCTAGAAGTTAATTTGGATTCTTTTGCAGCTTTTGCAATTTTGAGAGCTATTTCTTCTGTCTTACCCGAACAATTTAGCTTATTTACAAGTTTACTTATAAATGGAAATGGTTGTGGAACCTCTATCTTATATTCAAGCTTATCTCTTAGAGCTCTATAACCCTTAGCAACTTTTTTTTCATTTAGCCCTAAAGAAGAGCTGAGCATAAACAACCCTAAAGGATGCTTGCATATTCTACATGCATAGTAGATACAGGAACCTATCATGGGTTTTCTTCTTCCTCTAGTTAGCCTTTGCTTTACAGCTTTTCTGTAAGCATCAGAAGCTGTTTCAACCACATGCTTTGGTAATTCTAACAAACTGCTCATCCTATTTAGCTCGATTAAACCATAAGCTAAGCTTCTTTCAGTATTATCTGCAATCCTCATCTTGCTTTGCCATTTTCTGAGACGATAAGCTTGTACTCTCTGAGTAAGGGATAAGCTTTTTCCATGCGCATCTTCGTCACGAAAGTCTATTACAGTAGTAAGGCCTTTATCATGTAGAGTAGCAGTGGCAGGAGGTCCAACTCTTGTTCTCCTAGTTAACTGCTCAAGATCGTAAGCTCGCCATTCAGGACTTCTAGATAGTTGATAATCTTCTTGATAACCTATAACCTCTCCAGTTTCTTTGTTGATCATTTCTCCTGTCTCAGGATCTATCCACACTTTTTTAAAATCTATTTCTTCCTTGAGCAACTTTTCTGTTTCCAAGGATTCCTTTTCCTCATTAGGTTTTATTAACTGAGTTTCGAAAAGCTGACTTCTTTGAAGAGGCTCATACTTTCCATTAACTATAACACCTTTTATTAAAGTTCCTTCTAGCTCTTGATTCTTGTCGAATTCTGCTATTAGCTTTTCCTCCGGATAAAGAATCTCAATTTTTGAGAAATTGTTTTCAGACAAGAATTGATAGTCTATGGAAGAATCTTTGGGAGGATTTAGTTCTACTATTAATTTTTTATCATCTTCATATGTTGTATAATTGATCATACAACTTTCCAAACTCAGGTTTTATCCTATATCTAAACTTTTCATCAGGCTGAGATATAAGCTCAATTACTCCCTTTTTCGAGAGATGAACTAAAACCTGCTTTACACCTTTTCTCTCGTTTGGCGTAGTAAAAATCTCATCTACTTTCTCTTCTCTAATTATTTCATTTTCTATCGCTTGCTTTAGTCTTTCTAGATATTTTGTAGTACGTGGAAGTGCAGCTATTCTTGCTTTCTCCAATACACGAAGGTCCAATATTTTATAATCTCCATTCGTCTTTTGAGCATAACCACTTTTTACAAGGTGATTTAAAAACTTTTTAATACCTGGTTTTTGTTCTGGAGTAAAGTTTTTATCTATGTCCTCTTCTCTAATCAAATTATTTTCAGTTATTAAAGACTTTAGGCGTGAAATATATTTTGACCTGCCCATGAAAGGTTTTTTGGTTTGTGGTAAAACAAGGGAGTAAGGCTCTTTTAAATAAGGATAAGTTTCTTTTGTCTCTAGCGAGAAAGCACCACCAAACTCAAGACCTATAGTTTGGAGCAAATCTCTTCCTTTATCGTCTTTGCCTTGGTATAAGATGTCAACTCTTCTTTTAGTAAAATCGACGTTCATCGCTAGTGCATTTTCTTCTTGTGACAGTTCGAGCTTATAAATTCCACTACTCGGTCTACTTATTTTGAACCTTATCTTTTCTTTTTCCTCATTCATCAAACTTATTTTAAGGGGAAAAAGATAAATTCTTTTCTACCTTTCTTGAGTTGTTGGAAAAGGGATAAAAATTTTGCTTATCAATCCTTAATCATGATACCTGTGTATGTATGGCATGATACCGGAGTCGAAAAAGAGGAAGTAAAAGTTGCAGTAGACAGCATAAAAAGAGTTATTAAAGAGGGTATAGACATTTCAAAGTATCTTCCTCTTAAGGTAATCGGGCCAGTAGACTCATATTTAGAAAAAGCAAGTAAAAGAATTGGTTCTTACGGTATTCAGTATGATGTAAGCCATATCTTTAATCTTTGTAAGGAAGATCCTTATCGAGAAAAACCACGCATAGAATTTGGAATCTTGAGCAAGGATCTTTATTCAGATGATTTAAACTTTGTGTATGGTGAAGCACATCCTTTAGCAAATGCTCAAGACGTACTGGGAGGCAGCATAGTTTCAACTTTTAGACCAAAATTATGGTTTGGAGATAGATTTTTACTTGCTTTTAGAAAAACTTGTATTCATGAGCTTGGACATGTTTTCTGGGTCCCTACAAGGAGGAAAAACGTTGAATATTCTCTTGGAGTGCATTGCATAAGAGGAGATTGTGTTATGGGTCAAAGCAATGTAGAAAGAAAGATCCTGTGGGAAGAAAGTGGAAAAATTGAAAAAAGGTTTATAGATGCTTTAGAGATTGGTGAAAAAGTTGAAGAGAGAATAAGGAAAACAGGCACACCATTCTGCCAAGACTGCTTAAAGGAACTTTGTGAAACGAAAAGGAATTTTGAAAATTTTTTAAAGCAAGAATTTAGAGTTGGAAAGTATGGTTAGCCCATTTCTAAATAAACAATTTTTTGAATTTTGGAATTATGTCCTAGAACGACAAAGAATATGGTATAAGCGATTTATACTGAAGGAACCTTATCCTTGGACTAACGACCCTATCCTTCAAAAATTTCACTTTTGCAACAATTACAGAGAATTGGATAAAGGGACTCTATACTTAATAGATAAAATTTCTTCTTGCCAAACCGATAGAGAAAAAGTCTTATTTAATGTAGTCGCTTACAGGCTTTTCAATTCTTATGGCTTTTTCGATAAAAGTGGTGGATTGATGGATCCTGCTACATACAATCCTTATACATTCGTCGAAAGAATAGATAGCTTAATAGCACTTGGAGAAAAACCTTACAGTCCTGCTTATGTTATTCATCCTATAATAATAAGGGGAAGTTATAGACCAAAAGATAAGCATGTACAACTAGCTTTTGTGCTTGAAACTTTAAGAGAAGAAATTAATCAACTCATAGAAAAAATTGATTCTAGTCTCACTCCTAAAGAAAGTTTTGATGCGTTAAAACAGATACCAGGTATCGGAAGCTTTCTTGCGTACGAAGTTTGGAGTGACTTAACATACTTTAGATTTTAAACCAAGGTTGGACAGACAACGACTTCGTGAACATAGGACCTGGAGCAAGATGGGGATTAAACCTGATGATGGGTAGAGATACAAAAATTTCGTTGCTCCCTGAAAGCGAGTATCTTAAACTTATTTATACGCTTAGAGATGGCATGAAAGAAGCATTAGATCAGCTAGGTTTGTTGAAGGAATGGCTAAAAATAGCATATCAAAAAGCTTACTCTAACGTACCTTTCTTGTCTATACGTAACATTGAGCATTCTCTTTGTGAATTTAGAAAATATTGGCGAATAAAAAATAATAAGCGTGGGAGAATAAGATTGTTTAGGGGTGGATTAAAAATATAAGTTTAACTTGGAGAATGTTAATTGATGACAACAATCCTACGAACTTACATCACCCCAGTAGGAAAATTTGACGAAGTTGTATTAGAGGATGAAAGAAGTTTAAGACTTGTTCTAACAGGAGCTTGTAATTTAGCATGTGAATTTTGTGCATACAAAGTCAAAGATTTTTATAGCCCTGAAGTTCATTCAAGCAGGCTTGTTGAAATGCAGCCTAGAACTAAACTAAGAGAATTGCTTAGAGAAATGAAAAAGCATCTAAATTACGATGTTGCACATTTCACAGGTGGAGAGCCTAGTATTGCAAAACATGTGGTTCAAATTGGAGAACTTTGCAAAGATGAAGGTTATTCTGTTAACATGTGCACAAATCTTGTTTCTACAAAATCAACATTAGAATTGCTTGAAAAGGATTTGGTAAACGAATTAACATTTAGTTATGTGCCTTTAGACTCTTCACGACAAAGATTTAGTTTACCTGCTCACCAAAGACCAGACGAAGAAAGATTAGAGAAAACTTTAGAAAATGTTTTGTATATACGGTCTAATTTTCCTGATCTTACTGTAAAAACAAACATCATAATATCCCCTTATTCAGACATAGAACATACAAAAGATTTTGTAAATTGGTGCTGGAACAACGGTATAATACCCAGAGTGCAAAGAGATAGGTCTGGAAACCGTATTTCAGGATCTACAGAAAATACTAAAAATTTATTAGAAAAGTTGGAAATGGAGCCTAAAAAAGTGATACTGAGAGTTCCGGGCGCAACCGAAATTTGTGAGTTTGAAGATCCTGACGGCAGAAAAATGTATGTAAAAGTTTTTAATAAAAACTTTAGACTTCAAGAAGTTTGTAAGTTGTGCAAGAAAGAAAGTAGCTGTAGCAAGTCTCTTTCTTCCATAAGAGTTTATGATACAGAGGAAGAGCCTCTTCTATGCTTTTGTACGGTTCAAGATGAAGATTTTGCCCATCTCACGATAGATAAATTTTTAAAAAGCAAAGCATTTGAGGAAATTAAAGGTTATAAGATGGACAAAATATCTTACTTTAATAGATTTTGTTTACATCCTAATTTTCAGTAGGTTTGAAAACTTCTACTTGCTAGTTCAAGAGCTTCTTGCATTAAAGGAGAGCTTTTCCCCTTCTTTTTATCTTTTGTAGGGTCTCTGCCTATATCCTGATATAAGCTTGGGTTATCAACAAACATTCTTAAGTGCTTAAATTGTTCTGGCGGCATTACATCTTCAAGCCATGCTATACCTTTGGACCTCATAGGAATGACACAATACAATTTCATCCCTTCTTTCTTTGCTGCTTCATTAGCGCCCTGTTCTCTATCCATACCTACTAGTATCGTATCACATATCACATTTATACCGCGTCTTTCAGCTTCGTACTTTATTACTTCTCTTGCGATGAGTTTACTAGTTAAATCCGTGACCATATCGTCTACTATAACAGCTCTGTGACCGTCGGAAAGTTCTCCTTCGACTAGATTATGAGTTCCCCACTCCCCTAGACTAATCTTTCTCTTTTTTAATTCCTCAAGAACCTTTTTTGCATCTTCTAGACTTCTAACTTTTTCCCCAGGAAGAGGTCTTGTATATCCCCATTTGATTTTGATTCTACCGTCAGTTTTAAGATACATTGCTGTTGAAATGGCCGAGACAAGCGGTATACCTGCCATATCAACTCCTACAAGCACATCATTATCGAAATCATAATATTTAACTTCTTCTTCTAAGACTCTTCCCATAGCATAAGCTAATTTGGAAGTAAATTCAGCTGAATTTCCAGCATTTCTCATGTTAATATAATAAATGCTATTTGTGCCATTTTTGAGGATCCAGCCGTTCCTTCTTTTATCTGGATCTTTTGTGTTGAAAATAGTCTCGATGCATCGTGATTCATATGCCAATCTTACCAATTCTTTTCCAAGTTCTTCTTTCTCTTCTTGCCAACTAGTATACATAAAAGCCACTTTAGTAAAATTTAGATAACAAAACTTAAAAATGCAAAATGTTCTCCTGATCGAAATATTCACTCTAAAATTTTTAGTGCGGGAGGTGGGATTTCCAGGCTTAAGCCATTTGAACCCACGGACCCACTAAGGGACCAGCGCCTCAGGCTGGCCGGATTGACCAGGCTACCGGACTCCCGCTTAATTCTAAATTGTTCAAAGATTAAAAAATTACTTGTACTCCTTCTCTACTATTTTCTTCGTAAGGATTAGTGTATATCCTAAATAATAAATTCCAAGGATTATACAGATTGCTTGAGCTAGGCTTAAGATTAAGCTAGAGAATCCAAGTCTTTTTAAGTATTGTAACAAAACAATGTCTATAGCTGATATAATTGCTAGCAAGAGCGTTAAGGTTGTCTGCTTTCCTACAGTGCTGCAGAATATGTTCCAATCCTTAACTTTCATGTTTTATATTTCTGTTTTTAAATATTAATCGTGAACCTAGAAGAGTTTGTGAGGATATTTGGCAAGCCTTACTCTGAAATACTTGGAATAAACCTTAAGTTCGGTAAGGATGAGGAAATAGTAAAATGGTTTCTTGCTTCAATTCTCTACTCAAAACCTATAAGAGAAAGTTCGGCAACAAAAACATACTTTTGCTTTTTAAAGCATGGAGTTACTAATGCAAAGAAAATCCTCCAGACAGGTTGGCAGGGGTTGGTAGATATTCTAGATGAGGGTGGATATACCCGATATGATTTTTCTACTGCTGACAAGCTTCTAGAAGTTTTTGGAAATTTGGAAAAGGTTTACGGAGGTAGCTTGAACAGATTGCATGAGTTGGCAAAAGATAGCAAAGACTTGGAGAAAAAGTTAAAATTGCTTGGAAAAGGCATTGGCGATGTAACAGTTTCTGTTTTTCTTAGAGAGATGCGTGATGTTTGGAGAAAAGCAGACCCAGAACCTTCTCCACTTGCAAAATTAGCCATGAAAAAGCTAAAAATAAAGGATTTGAAAGAGTTTGCCAAGAGAAAAAAGCTTAACTTAGTATGGCTGGAGACAGCTTTAGTAAGGTATGCAAAGGAGTTTCTAAGAAAAGGGAAGAAGCTTGAAATTGTTTGATTTCTGCAAAGAATCGGAAGTAAACTACCAAAAAGTTTAAATATAAGAGAAATACGTATTTCCCAAACCTCAAAAATTTCGACATTTCTCAACGGAATAAAAAACCAAGTATAAATTATCTATATGGGAACAATGCTTTTCAAGTCTTTTGAAGAAAAGTTTAAGCCAATCTTGGGAGAAGAATTTCCAAAGCTGGTAGAATACCTGAGCAAAGGTCCAAGAAAGTGCATAAGAGTTAACACGTTGAAAACAAACGCAAAAGAACTGAAAGAAAGACTGGAAAAAGGAGGATGGAAGCTAGAAGAAGTTCCTTGGTATAAAAATGCCTTTTTTGTAGAATCTGAAGAAATTTCTAAAACTTTGGAGTACTTCCTAGGTTACTACTTCATTCAAGATGCTTCTAGCTTAATTCCACCTTTGGTCCTAAATCCTTCTCCTACCGATTCAGTGCTAGACTTGTGTGCTGCGCCAGGCTCAAAAACTACTTTCATGGCAGAGCTCATGCAAAACAAAGGACTTATAGTTGCTATAGACATAGACACAAAAAGGTTGAAAGCACTTGCTTTTAACTTGCAGAAAATCGGCATAACTAACACAATAGTTTTTAGACATGATGGAAGAAAGGCTTTGAACATGGAGTTCGATAAGATTTTGGTTGATGCTCCATGCACAGGTACAGGAACGACAAACTTATGTTTTTGGAGCAGAAAAGTTATTGAAAGGCTCTCCAGACTCCAAAAATCTTTGCTCGAGTCTGCATCTAAAATGTTGAGAGAAGACGGAAGCATAGTTTATTCTACTTGCTCGATAGACCCTGAAGAAAATGAAGCTGTGATAGATTATGCAATAAATCAACTTAACTTGAAAGTAGAAAAGGTTCATTTAGCAGGTTTAAAATACAGAGAAGGTTTGACAAAATATGCTGACATGAGTTTTGCAGAAGAAGTTAAAGACTGTATAAGGATTTATCCTTTCGACAATCAAACAGAAGGGTTTTTCGTATGCAAGTTAAAAAAGTAAACGCAAAAGAAGTAGAAGAACTGATAAAAGAAAACTATGGGTCAGAGATTTCTCTAGAAAGCTTTAACGTTTTTATAAGAAAAGATCAAAAAGTTTTTCTTGCCTCCAAAGGCTTGCCTGTGTCGCTCATAGAAAAGAGCGATTATTTGCTGCATTTTGGGACTATCAAAAGGAACAGAAAAATTCAACTTTCGGTAGAAGGCTCGCAGCTTGTTGGGAAAACTGCAAAGAAAAACATAGTTATTCTGGATGAAGAAAACGTTTCCAAGTTTGTTGAAGGTTTGTATGCTAAACCAAAAGAGCTTGTAGATTGTAGCATAGGAAACTTCGTTCTTGTAAAGCATGGCAACGACTTTTTCGGCTCCGGAGTACTGAGAGAAGGCTATATAGAAGGGTATATCCCTAAGGAAAGAAGAATTATGAAAGAAATGAAAAAAATATAAAAAGAAAAGCTTAATACCTTTTATGTTCAATTATATTAAAAAGGAGGCGGTTTAATGGTATATGAGTATACTAACAGTAAAGGCGTAAAGTACTACTTGCACCAAAGAGGTAAGTTGTTGTTCTTTTCGAAGAATCCTGAAGGAGCAATAGATTTGCCGCCTGGTTTAAAAGTAGAAGAGAATCCAAAGACAGGATTGCCGATGGTAAAGAAAGCGTGATGGTATGGGGCTTTTACACGATTTAGCTGACGATCTTAAGAAAATCATACCAAAGAAAGAAGAGGCAGAAGTTCAAGTAGAGCCTGAGCAGTTACAGCCGAACATTAACTTGAGAATAGAAGGAATAAAAAGCCTGCAAGATGTTGAAAGAGTTTTAGAATTTCTTAAAGGTGGAGATATAGTTTTTATCAAGTCTAAAGTCCCGACCATGGAAGATTACAGGAATGTTGTCAAGAGGTTAAAAGATTTTTGCGCAGAGATAAATGGAGATATAATTGGAATAGGAGAAAACAATTTGATAGTAGTTCCTGGTAATGTGAAGATTGTAAGATAGATTTTTTGGTTAAAGTAATACTCACTAGTAGACTACTACATTCTCTGGCTTTATGAATTCAATTATAGCATCTTGCTATAAGCAAAAAATCTTACGAGAAAGATGATGGATGATTAAAATAACCTTTTAAGGAGTCGTTGAGTTCAGATAATATCCCAAACTTGGAGAGAATGAAGATCGTTAATTTTCTTGCTGCAGCGTGAACTATATGAATTCTTTCTTTATAATCTGGGGAGGAGCATAAGTTAGGCAACCTGATTCTGTAAAGCGTCTCCAGATGGGATGAATATTCTCCTTATATATGAGGGTTCATTTGTTATTCCAATTGATAAGTGAGGTTTAAGATCGAGCGTTTTACATAACCAGCCTATTACTTCGTGGTTTTCTATCTTTTCTAGTTCGTGCTTTTCATCAAATTATTCCAAATTTCTTCTGCTTAACTTTTCCATCATAAACTTTCTTAATGTTTTATTAAGTATGTTTTCCTTATTCAATCCTAAGAAAGCGATTACCTTTTCCATCTTCTCTTTTCCTTCCTGTAAACTTTTTACCTCAAATTCTACTTCAATCATTTCTCCTATTCCATCAACATTTTCAAGAGCTACTTTGAATTCCAAATCCATTTCTTTGTTACTAATTTGATAAATTTCTCCCCCTAACCTCTTTATAGAAAACCAATATTCGAAGTTTAATGAATTCAAGATCTCTTTCGCTATTGCTTCATCCCCTTCAAAAAGCTTGATCTTACCGCCGAAAAGGGATATTTTTATTAAACCAAAATCACTTGGCAGATACTCAACCTTATCAAATAAGATGGAAACAATATTCTTGCTCAAATTAAGCTTTCTTGCTCTTAAAGTTATAAATTGAGGGTCGAATTCCTTTGCTGAACATTTTGCTGGTTTATAATATTCGTCAACATAAGGGCCAAATCTTTTTAAGAGAGTACCGTATTTCCTCACAATATCCTTAGTTTTTTCATTTACAAATGCACGGATTTCTACCTCCATTTTCACCTACCTATTAACATTTAACCTGGAATCTTTTATTGGTGAGGGATATGTGGTTGTGCCGTGATGCCCCCTGCGGGATTTGAACCCGCGTCCTAGCCTTTCCTTTCATCTTTAATCAAACCTTTCGCTGAACGAAAGGGCTATATCCTTGACCGGACTAGACGAAGGGGGCGCAATAAATTTTTATTATCACAAATTATTAAACCTGAGCTTTAATAATTTAAGGTTTGGAAGATTTTAAGCATTTATTTTGATTAACTAAATATCGTGAAAATAATGTTGATAACAAAATTTGATCCGTGGAACTCAAAACTTTGTACTTGTCCCTTTAAGCTTACACTCAATCCTTACACAGGTTGCGAGCATGCATGCGTTTATTGTTATGCTTCAAGCTATATTCCAAATTTTTTCGATTGTAGACCAAAGAATAATTTGATCCCACGCTTAGAAAAAGAAGCGAAAAATTTAAAGGGAGAACTGATTTCAATTTCAAATTCTTCAGACCCTTATCCTTCAATAGAGAAAAAACTTCTTTTAACAAGAAAATGCTTGGAAATACTTTCTAAAGCTAACTGCAAGGTTCAAATAATAACAAAATCTTCTTTAGTTGTTAGAGACGCTGATATTTTGAGAAAAATGAGAGCAATGGTTTCTTTTACGATAACAACAATAGATGATGAAATTTCAAAAAAGCTTGAGCCAAAAGCTCCTCCATCTTCAGAAAGAATAAAAGCAGCCAAAATTTTGATAAGAAGAGGGACTCCTGTTTCAGTAAGAATTGACCCAATAATTCCTTTCTTAAATGAAGAACAAGAAGAGCTTATAAAAATTTTGGCAAAAATTGGAGTAAAGCATGTAACATCCTCAACTTATAAAGTTAAACAAGACAACTGGCAAAGGTTTAGTTTAGCTTTTCCAGATGTTGCTGAAAAATTAAAAGAGCTATATTTCAAAAAAGGAGAAAAAATTGGAAGAAGTTTTTATCTTCCTAAGGATTTTAGGTACAAACTACTTAAAAGAATTAAGGATTTAGCAGAAGCTGAAGAAATGAAGTTTGGTTGTTGCAGAGAAGGATTAAATCTGAGTTCAGCAATTTGCGATGGTTCTTGGTTAATTGGTTAATTTTTAAGCTTATCATTTGCTTAAAAGAAGTATTTAATATGAGGACGAATAAAATTTTAGGCCTTTCACTAATAATAATTGGAGTAATCATTCTTTTTGCCTTTTACATACCAGATGGTGCTATTTTAATACCAATAGGCTTTGTAATCTCTATTTGTAAAATGCCTGAGCCGTTAACATCAAAAGAAGAGTGGGAAAAAGACAAGAAAAAATAAAAATTGGTTTGGTTTTTATAGCAATTGGTTGTATAATAATGTATTCCAGTATTCGATTTTATCCAGCTTATAACAATTGGCTGTTGCGCGTACTTCTAAATACTATAGGAATGTTAACTATATTTTTAGGCCTCTTTATATATCCATCAAAGTATATGAGACCAACGACTATTTAATTCGCTTATATCGGATTTTATATTTCTCTAGAATCTTTATAACTTCATCTGTGTATTTATTTGTGTTATATAGGATAGCTTCTCCACCTAAAGAAATCACAAAATCTGCTTCTGGTTTTCCATACCAAACTTCAAGGAAGTCTAAAGTTGCTACTACAGGAATTTGTTCTACAATATTTTGTGGGTTATGCACTATTATAGTACAAGGATTTTCATAGCTGTAAATTGTTCTTTTTAATCCAATTCTTCTTCTAATCAATTCTCGTGTTCTATCCGCATCCAGACAATAATGTGCTTTTATTCTAACATCAGGTACGGTAGCTTTCAATTCTTTTACCAAGCTTCTTACTATCTCAGCTGTTAGTTTTTCCATAAATATTTTTCACTATCTTCAAATCTTTTTGAATGCTCTTATCCTAAGAACTGTCAAAACTATAGCTATTACAACCAAGCTTATTATTCCTGCAAATACAGGATTAGTTATTGTTGCTACAATTGCTCCTGTTATTGCTCCTAAACCAGTTGGTGTAGGAGCTGCAGCAGCACAATCTTCAGGGCAGTTTGCATTGTTTTCTCCTTTTTCACAAACTCCGTTTCCACAAACTGCTTTAGCTAAACAAACTCCTTGCACGCATTCATAGCCGTTTGGACATTTGCAATCTTGAGGACAGATTGAACAGCTTTCCCCAACTTCACAAACGTTGTTTCCGCAAACTGTTTCAGCTGACTTTTCTATGTAAACCGGCTTTTCTACAGTTACGTTCTGAGTAACGTTTTGATAAACAATTGCTCCTCCGGTGTATACAGTTCTTCCTGGAAGTTGGACTATTTCCTTAGTGGGTGAACCGAATATACCGAACAAGCTTAAGTGATTTGTCTTAGCCCAGACATAGCCTTCTGCAGTGTTGACTCCTGAATCGACTAATTGCCAAACCCAGTTATCAGGATTTTCGTCTGTGTCGTTGTAATAATAAATTCTTAAAGAGTTCTCATCTATGTACCTTGGTATTTCGCTTTTATTGTAGTAAACTCTAAAGCTTGCTTCTTTCAGTCCTTCTGTATCGTTAAGCTCTATGCTGAATGTTTTGATTGGAATTAAGCCTACAGGAGGAGATTGCTCTTCTATAGCAAACTCGTAGAATATTACATCAGCTTCTAAATCTTTATCCATGCTTGTTGTTATCCAAAGCAAAGTGTTGACTTCAGAAGCATTGAATAGAGTTGGAATTCCTGCTGTTGTTTTGTTTATTACCGGATCTTTAACCTTAGGAACTTTTAATTCTTTGAACAAGTCTACTTTAAAGTTGTAGTTTGAAGGGATCAAAGCAGGATTGGAAGTTACGTACAGAGTTAAGTTGTTAGTTGATTTTGGCAAAACTATATAGCTTGTTTTTCCTTCTATCCAGCAAAGCCCTTTTTCATCGAAAATAATGCATTTTTTAATTTTTATGTCTGTTAAGTTAAAACAGTAGAAAATTCCATTAGTTTTTTCTTTACAAACCATTTCAGAAATGCTTGAAGCATATCCTGGATATAAGCTTGTTGAGTTTAGTATTGCCTTTACATCAAAGTCTCCCATCTCTACTGGATAATTGCCTGTAATTTCTGTTATGTTGAGCCTGACTAGCAAAGAACCCATAAATTCCATGGGATTCTTAAAACTGACAATTATAGCATCAGTTGAACCGGCTACTAGGCTTGAAGTTATGTTCTTTTCTACTTTAATGTCTTTGTACCAGATATATCCATCATCTGCAATAGCTAGAGGTGATAGTAGTAAGCTCATTACTATTATCGATAAGATTAAATTTTTCATGGTTTACTCACCCTAATCTTGTGGAATCACCTCAATTAATGTAGTAGGAATGTTGTAACAAACTTCCTTCCCTCCTATTTCTTCGCATTCTTTTTCTCCCACTTTAATTGTGTAAGTAACAGAAGGTCCTCCAGCTCCCATCAGTCTGTACCCAAGACCATAAGATGGATTTAAAGAGATTTCACCTGATGTACAGGTTGCTGTATAAGTTTTATATTCAGCCGAATCTAAAGTAACGTTAGCTTCACATTTTTTACTTTTAATTGATCCATCGTTCGGATTTACTTCCCACAATTCTAAATAAAGAGTTTGTGGCGGAGAATTGACCTTTGCTGTCACATGAAACCTCCAATGAGCAGGATAAAATGATGTTATGCCTAATGCATCTGTATGGAAAACAAAAGCATTAGTATCTGTAAAGGAAACTTCTCCTATTGCTTCAGGAAAAGTATTAATATTTAGTCTCTTCCAGCCTGAGGGCATATCAGAATAATCAGCAATAAATACAGGAGGTTGAACATTAGCAGTTCCTTCAATTTTTCCATAATAATTCAAAACTCCAGCACAAGCTATACTTGCAACTAACAAAAATGCAATTCCGAACATTACCAAACTTCTTTTCACTTTTTCAACCTTTTTCTTTATTTTTCTTATCTTGGTTTTAAATAAAACAAAAAAGTTAAGAAAGTAAGCAAGTGGGAAGGTTAACCTCCCTCAAAGTTTTTAACCTCCTGTTGGTTGTGGTTCTACTATTGTTGTTATTTCATAGCTTCCTTTCGCTGCATTGATTACAGGGTTGTATTGGATGCAAAGGTATTTGGTTGCTCCGCTAGCTAACCTGTCTGTTATAGGTCCGTCACCATATCCTATAGCTGAACTGCAGTCTGGTTCTAGTTCTGATGCCAGTAGCACACATTTTGTATCAATAACTGTAACTGTACTACCATCTTGTGTCTCTGTATAATCAGGACATGTAATTTTTATGGGTGCCTCAGAGTCTGCATTGTTTGTTATTGCATAAGCATTTGAATATCCAGAACTACCTGCTACTACATCAATTGTTTCTGTGAATTCACATGTATGGTCTGAATCTATTTGACAATCATTAACCCTTACTGACTGACTTACTGTTGCTGTTCCTGTTATCATTCCATAATAGCTTAGCAATCCTGCACTTGCCAATGCTGCCATTGCAACTAAAGCTATAGCAACTGCTGGTACTGTTCTTCCAAAAACTTTCATTTTCATTTTTTCACCTTCTACATTCTCAAGCCTGTTTTAAAGGTGTTAACAGGAAACCTTTGGAATGTCGTCCAGTTCCCATCTTCTTCCAGAGCCTACGAGAAAAATTGAACTTATTAAAACTCTGGACCATACAACCGTAAATTTTTATGGCTGAAAAAAGATTTAAGCTTAAAGCAAATTATTACACCAAAATTGTACCAAATGTGTACCAATATTGCACCAAACTATCTTACTGCTCTGTTTTTGCTAGAAGCTCTCCCTAATTGAGCTTGAGTGAAATAATTTTTCAAACAGTAAAAATAAACTTCCCTAATTAATTCGCTTTTCTCTTTAACAATTCCCCATATCTTTCTTCTCCCATTCTTAGAAGTTTTTATTACAGTTACTATTCCATATTCTTTCAATTTTTCCAAATGGTGCAAAATTACTCTATGGTTTTTACCCAAGTGATAAGAAATCTTTTCAACGTTCATGCAATAATCGGTTTCTTTTGATTTCATCAATAAATGAAGAATTGCCATTCTTGTTAGATTTGAAGCTAGAAAATCTAAATCAGCATAAACTGCTCTTTCTTCGCTCTCTAAAATTTTTTGGCCTAGCATTTCCATTATAATATTTGATTGAGTTTAAAAAGATATACTTAAGTGCTAAAACTTTCTTCAAACCCTTTCAAAAGCTCATCTATACACTTTCCAACCTCATATCCGTTATAGCCTCCTTCCAAAACAAAGAAAGTATGCTTCTTCAGCTTTCCTAACCTTTTTCCTATCTCCCTGTAGCAATTTTCTGTCAAGCCTAAAGAAGCTAAGTCTCCTCTGTAAGCATCAAAACCTGCTGAAACAGCTATGACTTCTATTTTGCTTATATCTACACTTTTCAAAGCTTTGTCAAAAGCTTCCAGATAAGCAGCATCACCACATTCAGCTCTCAAAGGAAAGTTTATACAGTTTTCTTCTGTCTTGTAGCCAGTTCCAGGATAGTAAGGATGCCTATGCAAAGAAACATAAGTTACCTTTGAATCTTTAAAGAAAATTTCTTGTGTACCATTTCCATGATGTCCATCTATATCAATTATTAACGTTTTCTTGTCCAAGTGCTTTACAGCTATTGCTATGTTGTTAAGGTAGCAAAAACCTTTTGTTGCTGCTCCAAGAGCTTTTCCATTTTTACCAGCATGATGTCCAGGAGGACGCATCAAGGAAAACCATCCTTTTTCAGCTGCAAGAATTGCTCCTCCAGCTGATAAAAGTGCATAAGAATAAATGTTTTCATAAGCTGGTGTATCTGGATCTTCTTCTAGCCCTTTTTTCAAACCTTCTAAGTATTCTTTTGCATGAACTTTTAACACATCCTTTTCACTAGCTGCTTCAGGCTTAATAAATTCGTATCCTCTCCTCTTTAAAACTTCATAAGCTTCTAAAACTCGAGCAGGACTTTCTAGATGAGCTAAACCATACTCTAAGCACTTTTCTGAGAAAACTATCTTTGTTTTCATGAGAGTCCCCAGGGCCGGATTTGAACCAGCAACCCTCCGGTGTTTATCGAGCATTGGCTACTAGCAAGTGCCAAAGCACTCGCCTACAGCCGGATGCTCTACCAGTTGAGCTACCTGGGGCTAAAAATAATTATACTAGAATTCAATTTAATATTTTTTTTGCATTTATGCTAGCATGCGCAAGTGTTGTGTGTCCCTGAAAAGAGAAACGTAAACGTTTACAGTCCTTCTTCTCTCAAGCTCTCTTGCATAATCTTCTGAACTTTTGAGAGGATTCTTTGTTATTAGAGCATCTCGAATAATTACTTTTAAGTCTCCTCCTACCTTTTTAAGAGCTTTTATGTATCCTGTCACGTAGAAGTTTCCTTCAGTTTTTACACTTATCGGCTCTTTTTGTCTTCTCAGTATACCATACACAGTGTGTATAGGGTCGTAAGCCATAATTCAAAAGGAACACTTCAACTATTTAAAGCTTATTAAGCTGGCTAAAAATTTTAAATGGGCGAGGAGGGATTCGAACCCTCGACCTTCCGGTTATCAGCCGGACGCATGTTGCTCGAAGTTCCAACCAGGCTAAGCTACCCGCCCGTTAAGAAAAATATCAGAAAAGAAAAAGATAAAGCTTATCAAATCTGTTCTCCAAATAGAATTTATGGCAATTACTGAATTTCTTGGAATCCTGCAGTTAATTCTTTTGACGATAATCTTTGCTGCTACTTTAATGATAGGAATAATGGTCTGGGAAATCTACATGGCCAGTAAAACTTCCAAGGTTAAAAAGTCTAAGAAAGAACTTGCTAAGCTACCTGCTGTAGAAGGCATAAAATGTCCAAAGTGTGGAACGATAATGAAGCTTACTTATGAAGGAACTATTGTAGACGGATATACTTGTCCAAAGTGCGGATATACAGAAGTCACTTCTAAGAAAGAAAAGCCAAAAGAAGAATCACAAGTCTAAGTATCTTTCTAGTTCCCAATCAGTAACTCTTCTTGTTGTAAATTCCTCCCACTCTTTTCTCTTCAAGTCCAAAAACTCTTTGCTAGCAGGTGCCAAAGCATTAAAGATTGTCTCATCTTTTTCGAATGCATTCAAAGCATCTATCAGAGTACCTGGCAATCTGTCTAGCATTTTATACCTTCCATTTTCATATATATCTTCTTCCAAGGCTTTTGGTGGTTCTATTCCCTTCTTCACCCCCTCAAGTCCAGCTTTAAGCACGACTGCAAAAGCTAAGTAAGGGTTGGTGCTTGGGTCAGAAGCTCTGTATTCAATCCTGCACGAGTTTGGGCTTAAAATTTCTGGAACTCTAATCAAAGCATCTCTGTTTTTTCTACCCCAATAAATGTACTTAGGAGCTTCGAACTCTCCAAGCCTTTTGTAAGAATTTACTGTGGGGTTTGCCACAGCAGTTATTGCTCCTGCATGCATAAAAATTCCGCCTATAAAGTGCTTAGCAATTTCAGAAAGGTTGTACTCATCTTTGCTGTCGTAAAAAGCATTTTCATCACCCTTCCACAAGCTTATGTGCAAGTGCATGCCATTACCAGGAAGACCAACAAAAGGTTTTGGCATGAAAGTTGCTCTCATTCCTTCTGATTCAGCTACAAGCTTTATCACATTCTTAGAAAAAAGAATCTTGTCAGCAGTTCTTAAAGGATCGTCAAACTTTATGTCTATCTCATTCTGTCCGTATCCAACTTCATGATGTGCTGTATCCCAATCAATACCAGCTTCTCCTAGCTTTTCTATTGTTTTCAGCTTTACTTCATGCGCTCTATCCTTTGGTGAAACATCAAAGTAGCTTCCTCTGTCCACCCATTCAGATTCTTTCAAAAGATAAAATTCAAGCTCTCCTGCTGCTTTTACTTCATATCCCATGTCTTCAGCTTCTTTCAGAACTTTCTTTAGGATAAATCTTGGGTCTCCTTCATAAGGCCTTTTTCCACAATAAATGTCGCAAAAGTATACGCGCATGCCGTTCAACTTATAAACAGAACTTTCGTCAGGCTTAAGCCTCATGTCACTTTCATACCTTCTAACCAGTCCTTGGATGGAAGAACCGTCGAACCATATGCCAAACTCTTTGGAGCTCTTCAGCTTTTCTTCAGAAACCAAAACTTCTTTTAGAGTGCCGTTGATATCAGAAAACCTTAGGCTGATTGGCTTCATACCAAATTATTGAAAGTTAAAAGTTTTATGCTTATCTTTTTCTTCTAATAAACCAGAATATTATCAATACCACAACCACAGCAACTATTCCTATTAAAGGACCTTTTTCTGAAGAAAGTAAGGCTAAAAATCCTGTTAATACTGTTGGCGGCAAAGTAGTTGTAGTTTCCTCTTGAGCAATAGTTTGCGAGCTTTTCAAAGTAAAAATTCCTAATACCAGTAGTAAAAGGAGAAAAGCTGCAGCTAAAGGTTTGCACTTCATCAATATAAAATGCTAAGGATAACTATTTAACTTTTTATACTAGAAGAAATCTTTCAGCCTTTTTAGAGCTTCTATCTTTTCTCTTTGTCCAAGCTCAGCCTGCTCGATTGCTGCTTGCAACACTTCTATGCTTTTATCATAAGTTTTTCTATTAACAAAGTATGGTGTTCCATCTTTTCCTCCATGAGCAAAAGAGAAAGTAGTAGGGTCGCGCCAGCTTGCTTCTATGCCAAATATAAGCTTGCTCAACAAAGCTAAAGCTCTTACAGATTTCGGGCCAATTCCTTTTACTGCTAAAAGCTCTTCAAAATTTTTTGGCTGTTGTTCATAAGCTTGGAAAAAGCTTTTCATCAACTTTTCATAGTTTGTCAAATCTATCTCATGCTCAGCTTGCATGTGTAAATACTTGAACAGAGGAGAAAAGTACTTCTTAAGATGAGCAGGATTATCTTTTATCAAATCAACAGAAGCTTTCCTCGCCTCTTCAGATTCTCTTGCAACCATGTTCAAAACTCTTCCTCTAAAATCACAAACAACAGCAGCATGAGGCTCAACAACAAAGCATGAAACCTTTTCTGAAAGCCAATGGTAGCGACGAGCATACTTGTTTGAAGGATTCATTCCTTGCTGGACTACAGCCCACTCACCATCTTCGGTGACGATAAAAGAATGGTGATAAAGCTGGAAACCATCTTGAACTGCTGAATTGTCTACCTTTGCAGACATTTTACTTGCATACTTCAACTGCTCTATCCTTTTAGTTGTTAACGAAAAAACTTCTGCTAGCTTTTCAATCTCTTCTAAAGTTTTTCTAGAAGCTTTGCCCTTTCCTCCTAGAACTGCTATGCCGAGCTCTTCTGGTTTTAGAGCTTCTTTCAAGGCTGCACAAGTCACAGTAGTTGTTCCACTTGAATGCCAATCATACGATAGCACGCAAGAAAGAGACTGGAAGAAGAATGGATCTGAAATTCTTCTGAGAAATTCTTTTTTGCCATACTCTAAGACAATAATTTTTGTTATTTCACGAGAAAGCTTGACCATTCTATCAAAAAGCCATCTTGGACAATTCCCATAATGCAAAGGAAGATCGGCTATACCAACTCTCATACTTTAAAGGTTGCACGTCAAAACTTAAGCTTAACTGAAGCTTACTTCCGGTAGAACCTAGACTAAAAACATCTCACAAAAGTCTTTTGAAGTATACATTTCAAAATACTTTCTCCTTTCTTTTCTAGCTAAGCAATCAGCTATCTCTTTTCTGTGTCTTTCGTCGTACGCCTTCCTCAAGTTTTGCTGAACACTCCAATGATGGTCGTCATCAGTTATTAATGGTATCATCAGCTCTATAGAAGTTATAGCAGAGCTCAAGTCTGCAAGATGTGAACTCAAAAGTGAGTTGAAAAGTTGAGAGTAGCATGGTAAGCTGCGCTTAGAATATAAGTCCATTTCCACACAAAAAACTTTAGACTTAGGAGATTTGAAGACTGAAACATAAGTTTTGCGATACTTTCCCTCTCCAACGTACTTTTTAAGCTTTGCAAGCTCCAAAGGAGTAACGACAGCATTTACCTTTCCTTTTTCCACAGCATCTAAAATAGGTTTATGGAATTTTAAGTTCTTGTACTCGTTGAACAAGTCTAAAGAGCTCGTGGTGAAAACAAAAGTTCTTTCAGATAGCTTGAAATCCTCCTTAATCGTTGAAATCATATCAAAAATTTTTAACGCAAAAAATTAAAAGCTTACTTTGTCACCAATTTTTACTTTCAACTCAAAAGGAGTTTCTAGAACGTACTTGCATGCTTTTCTAGGCTTGTAAACTTTCCAAGTGCTCACATCTAATGAAATAGGCTTACCAACTTTAACATCAACTACAGTCTTTTGCTTATCTATGAAAACAAACTTTATAGGGTATCTGACTAAAAACATCCAGAAAGACCATTTAGCTTCGTAGGGAAAAATGAAGAGCATGTTTTTCTTCTTAGAAAAGCTTAGCCCAAAAAGTCTTTTCCAAAAGTTGTCTGCGACTTCGCACTTCACTTTTATACCTTTTATTTTTATCTTCATTCAAAAAGTTTATTTAATTTAGAGAATATAAAAGGGCTCGTGGTCTAACGGTAAGACACTGCCTTCGCAAGGCAGGAACTCCGGGTTCGAATCCCGGCGAGTCCATTTTCTTAAACCATAAAATGTAAAATTTCTACATGGTTAAAACGATTAAATACTTTTCTGCTCCATCAATATTTGATAAGAATGAAGCTTTTCATCATGGTTCAGACTGAAGCTGGAAGAGAGAAAGAAGTTATAGAAAAGTTAAAGGATTACAAAAAAGAAGGGATTGAAAATATCTACATCGTTACAGGACCTTATGACTTGGTTGTAGAAGCTAGAGTACCCGACGAAAAAGAATTGAACAAGCTTGTAACTTCTATCAGAAAAAGGGTGGACGGAATTTACAGCACTTATACACTAATCTGCAGAGAATAGTTCATATTGCCCTGATAAAGCTGCAGTCAGGAGTAACTTCAATGAAATGGTGCGAAGTTTGATTTCGATAGGATTGGCATTGGTTTTCTGGCTGGTTGTCTATTGCCTGCCTTGGCCAGTGAGCTACATCGCAAACCCAGTCAGGATCTTGAGGCATAGGGTCTAGAAGGCATGGTCCGTTTTCTAAGCTTCTTGTTTTGGCAGCATCCTTACATGCTTGGATGCAAAAATCAATCAAGCTTTGAGGCTGTTGCGAAGGTTTTTGTGGGAGATAAAACGTGTAAAAGGCTATTATCGCTACAGCAATTACTGCTATTAGCAAACACACATGCGCAACTTTCATACAATTCTTATTAAAATTGCACTAGTTTAAAACTTTTCTAGAGCATACCAACAGATTTATATTGCTCGAAAATGTTACTATTTTTAAGTGATTAAAATGAATAGGACTGAAAAAGCACTGTACTTTTTTCCAAAAAGGTTTAGACCTGAGTAAGCCAATAACCTTGCCTAAACAGCCAGACTATAAAATATTCCCTGAAAAGAAAAAAGTAGAAGAGAAAAAGCCAGAAGAAGGGTTAAGCTTGCATGCAAGCTCTTACCTAATTCCTGGTAGAGACTATTTGAAAAAAGAAAAACAGTAGAAAGATTTCTAAATCCAAAACAATTATAAATTATGCTGATAGCAGCTACTGGCGATGTTCATTCACCTAGATACTATGAAGAGTTTATTTCTGCTCTAGATAGGTTGCAAGTGAAGCCAGACTTATTCCTGCTCGTAGGTGACATGATAGAAAGGGCGAACGTGAAAGAATTTGAAAGGATAAACAATGCGCTTTTTGGCAAAATCACATGCCCAATAGTAGCATGTTTTGGAAATAACGAATGGGAAGAATGTAGAGAAGAGCTAAAGGAAAAGTATAAAGAAATTAAGTTTTTGGATGATGAAAGTGTTGTTTTGCAAGTAGGCACTAAGTCTGTGGGTATATTCGGCTCTACTGGTGCTCTTGACGAGCCTACCAAGTGGCAGAAAGCAAACATACCAAACATAGAAAATATTTATAGGCAAAGGTATGAGATAGCAGATAGACACTTGCAAAGAATGAACGTAGAATTCAAGATTTTGCTTTTGCACTATGCTCCTACCTACAAGACTTTGGAAGGAGAAAACCCAAGGTTTTTCAGTAGCATGGGTTCTCTCTATTGGGAGAATTTGTTAATAAACAGGAAGCCAAACTTAGTAGTGCATGGTCATGGACATAAAGGTAAAAAGCAGGCATGGGTAGATACAGTTCCTGTTTTCAACGTTGCTCTGCCTTTAAACCAAGAGATTGTAGTTATAGATACGGAAAAGCTTAAGGCTGGGTTACAAAAGTTTGTTTAAAAAATAATTATGGTCGAGATAAACAAAGAATTGAAAAAGCTGATTGAAGAGAATGCTTTAGCATTCGCAACTGTAGACAAAAATGGAAATCCTCACTGCATTGCTGTTGGATTTGTAAAAGTTGTTTCAAAAAACCCAAAAGTTGCTTTATCAGCATGGAGTAAAGATTGGAAAGAAAATTGTATAGGTTATGAATTGAGAGGAACTGCCAAATATTTTACGAGTGGTAAATGGTATAAAATTGTAAAAGAAATCCCTGAAAATAGAGAAGAACCTTGCAAAGGTGCAATATTGGTAACGATAAAGAAAATTAAAAAAAATTAGCTTAGGGTACAACAAATAAGTTAAACAGAATTAAAACTCCTTATTATGATAAAAGCAGTTTTGTTCGACTTAGACAACACGCTAATAGACTTTATGAAGATGAAAAGGCTTTCTTGCGAAGCAGCAATAGATGCGATGATAGATAACGGCCTGAAGATTTCTAAGAAAAAGGCTATGAAGATCCTTTTTAAGCTATACGATAAGTATGGTTGGGAATATCAAAAAATATTCCAAGTTTTTCTGAAAGAAGTTTTGGGCAAGATAGACTACAAGATCATGGCTGCTGGGATAGTTGCTTACAGAAGAATAAAGGAGGGACTACTTTACTCTTATCCAGGTGTTTCTTCTACACTTGAAGAATTGAGAAAAAGAGGGTATAAGCTAGCAATTCTTTCAGATGCTCCAAGAATTCAGGCATGGATTAGGCTTACTGCTATGGGAATTCACGACAAGTTTGATGCAGTAATAACTTTTGACGATACAAAAGAAAAGAAACCAAGTAGAAAGCCATTTTTACTTGCTATGAAGAAGTTGAGAGTAAGCCCGAAAGAGTGTGTGATGGTTGGCGATTCTATAAAGAGAGACTTGAAAACTGCTAAAAAGCTTGGAATGATAACTGTTCTGGCAGTTTATGGGCAAGTAGAAAAAGAATCAGGAAAAGTTGACTATAGGATAAAAAGCATTAACCAGCTGTTAAAAATTCTGGATCATTTCTTCTCTTCTTGAATTAGAACAGCGTTAACTGTTCCATGCTGACTTGGTCTAGAAGTTACTAAAGCATTGCCCAGCTCAGTCTTTATTATTGCACCTTTCGTCACTATCTTACTTCTTATGAATTGTGGGTTTGCGTTGTTCTCTACCACGTCTAAAATTTTTACTTTTTTAGAAACTTTTGTTTTTGGGTCAGTAACGTTGGCAAATTCTACTTTGTATGCCTTTACCTTTTCCCCTCCACCTTTTGTCCTCACAACAACTCTTTTCTCTTCTCCTATTTTTGTGTGCAGCGGTAAAGAACCGAGCTCACGCTTTTTCTTCTTCCTGGCTAAAATTATCTTGCCACCTGTCCTTTTTCTTCCTTTTTCACCGTGCCACACTGCCATAAAACCACTTAATAAAGTATACTGTTAAAAGTTTATATGTATTCTTGGAAGGAAAAACGTAAAGAGTTTCTCTGAAATTAAGTAACCTTTATATATCTTATTGCAAGATAATAATACTATTATCGTGTGAAAAAGATGAGTGAGAGGCCTATAGACGCTTTGGACAGGGCAAAAGGGAAGAAAATACTAGTAAAGCTGAAGAACGGAGAAGAGCTTACAGGTGTTTTGAAAGCTTTAGATTTACACTTAAACCTTTGGCTGGATGAAGTAGAGGTGCAGAAGAACGGAGAAAACAAGGCAAAGCTTGGTACTGTGCTCATACGTGGAGATACAATAGTATACGCAAGCCCTGTGCAGGTATGATGGAGCGTTTAAGAAGAAATTTTTAATAGACTTTAGTTATGTACTCAAAAGCTGTTATAGATTCGATTGCACTCTTTAAGAAGTTGATAGAGAATTATAGTTTATACTTTTCTCATGATGTGCTCAACAGCGAAGGAAGAAAAGTTTTTGAAAAGTTTGTCAGAGCTTTCCTAGAAGTTTATCCTGAGCATAAGCCTGTGGTAGTTAGAGTTAGGAGAGAGCCCACTTTAAAGAATGTTTTAAAGTTGGCAAGAGTTTTGAACGTAGAGGCAGACATTTAAATATTCTCTGCATCAATAATTCTTGTATGGTAAAAGGAACTCCATCGATGGGTTTAAAGCATAAAGTAACGCATATTCGTTGTAGAAGATGTGGTCATGTATCTTATCGTGTTGATAAGAAGTATTGTTCTTACTGTGGTTATGGAAGAAGCTCTAAGTGGAGAAAATATTCTTGGCAGACTAAGACTAGGACTGGGGAGAGGAAGAAATAAGTCTTTTAGCATCTTCTAATTTTCTGAGATAATCCCAACTATCCTCTCTTATCCAGTCTGAAACTCTTATGATTTTAAAGCTGTCTTTTGTTTTGATGACAACTCTTTCAATCCCACTGTTTATAAGAATTCTTTTGCATCTTATGCATGGTGAAGCCTCTACAGTCTCTCCATTCAAGTCTTCACCGTATATGTACATAGTTCCTCCGCTCACTTCACTACCACTTCTTGCAGCATTTATTACAGCATTCTCTTCTGCATGGACTGCAGGACAGTTAATGTAGGCTTTAAATTGATCTATTGGAGAAAGGGTCTCAAAGTGTGGCTCTTTTAGCATATCCTTTAGACAGCCAACTTCGCAACAATTTACTCCACCTCTTACTGGTCCGTTGTAACCTGTGGAAATTATCGTATCGTTCTTGACTATAATCGCACCATACTTTCTTCTTATGCATGGTGATCTTTTACACACTGATTTAGCAATTTCTAAATAGTATTCCTCCTTGGAAATTCTTTGAGCCATAAATTTTTGTTGAAAGGAAAAGAATAAAAAGCTAGAAGATGAACTTTTCTTCTAGAATTCTTGCTGAACCTCCTACCGATTTTATCTTAAGAGCTACTTTTATCAAGTCGGAAAGGTTTTCATGCTCCCAGACTGAAAACTGTATCATCTTTGCATTCATCCTACGCAAACTCAAGTTTACATGTTTTCTTTCTAACGCTAATTCTCTTGGTATGTCAAAAGTTAGAATAAAACTCATTTTCTCGTGCTGTTATTTTTCACACGTGTGAAATATAAACTTTTCGGTAGTTCACTTCCGGACCTTCGATAAGTATAATGCTTTAGAAAGGTAATTTACTATTAACATGACAGAAGAAGAAAACATCCTACAAATGATAATAGAGAAAGAAAGTTGGGAAGAAGTTATCTACTACATAGTAAGCGTTGAAAACCTAGATCCATGGAACATAGATTTGGTAAAGCTTACAGACAGTTTTATTCGTTATCTAAAAGCTGTAGAAGAGTTGGACTTTAGAATACCTGCAAAAATAGTTTTTGTTGCTGCTATATTGCTAAAGCTTAAAGCAGACTATCTTTCTATCTTTGAAGAAAGAGAAGAATCTGTAGAAGAACCAAAAACTTTTGAAGACTTGGGAATAGATTCAAACCTTGTCCAGTTGAGCTATCCTATGAAAAGAGTGCCAAAAAGACAAGTAACTCTTGACGAATTAATCAATGCCCTTAGAAAAGCGATGGCTGTAGAAAAAAGAAGAGAAGAAAGAAAGCAACTTTTTGCAAGAAGGTTGCAAGTAGCAATTCCAACAGAAGAAGACATAACAAAAAGAATAGAAAGGGTTATGCAAGAGATTGATGAGCTAATGAAGAAGCTGAACTTAGAAAGAATAGAGTTCAAGCAAATAGTGGAAGAATGGAAAAGAGACAAGATAGTAGAACATTTCATACCAGTATTGCACTTGGATCAAGAAAGGAAGATAGAAATCCAACAGCCTGAAATTTTTAAGGAAATTTGGATATCCAAGAAAAGGTAAAAAACTTAAATACTTTTAACTTTTAAACTGACCTTATGTATTGCCCAAGATGCAAAAGTCAGCTTAAACCGCTTTACAATCCAAACAATCCATTCTCTATAGAAGGCTATGCGTGCTTCAATTGCGGAAAGAAGTATGATAAATCTCTTGAAAAATTCTGAACAGGGAATGCTATAAAATATTCAGTAGTTGTAAAAAATTTGCTAAGAAAAAAGCCATACTTAGATAAGGAATCTCTTAAGGATTTAGCAATAGATGAATTAAAAACCTTAGGAATTGATTTGAATGCTAGAAGAGTAGAAAAACTGAACAGACGCATCAAGAAAATTTTAAACGATGAAAAATAACTCACTCCAACTCCTTTTCTACTTCCACTACATCCTTGAAAGTGTCTATGCTTTTCCAAAACCCTTCATACTTAAAAATCTTTGGCTGCTCCTTCGGAAAAACATCTCTTTCTAAATCACCCTTTGCTGGCAATTTTACTGACTTGTTTATGAGATATATTCCTGCATTTATCCAGTAAGGTAGCTTTGGTTTTTCCTGAAAAACAACTTTTCCTTCATTCTCGCTTATCACACCAAACGGACATTTTAAAGGAGTGACTACGATGGAAAGTCTTTCGTGAATTTTTTCAAATTCTTCCAAGTTTAAGTCAGTTATTATATCTCCGTTTATTACTAAGAAATCCTTGGTTTGCAAAAGTTTTTTAGCCTTGTTGACTGCACCTGCTGTTCCTAATGGAGTAGTTTCCACAGAATATTCTACCGAATTCCCCAAGTATTTCTTCAAGACATCATACTTGTACCCGCACGCAACAATTATCCTTGTGTACCCATTCTTTTCCAACCATTCAAGCTGATAATCTATCAAAGGCTTATCCTTTATCATCACTAGGCTTTTTGGTATAGTTTCAGTCAGAGGCTTAAGCCTAAGCCCTTTTCCACCTGCCAATATTACTGCTTCCTTCATAATTCTAAGTTATCTTTGAGTTTATAAAATTTACTGAAGGCTAAATTTATTGGAAGAGAAAAAATATATTATGAACAAAAAAGCTCTGATAGAAGCTGCCCTCTTTGTTTCAAGCAGCCCCTTGTCTCCTGAAAAGTTGTGCGAAATAGCTGGAATAAGCAAGGAAGAATTAGAAAAAATTTTGGAAGAAATTGCAAGTGAATTACAAAGCGTAGAAAGAGGAATAGAGCTCGCTCAAACTCCAGAAGGCTATGAGCTAAGGATAAAGCCTGAATACAGGGATAAAGTTGCAAGTCTTGCTCCCTTTTCAGACTTGTCAGATGGTATGCTAAGAACTCTTTCTATTGTAGTTTCTAAACAGCCTGTCAAACAATCCCTAATAGTTCGTTACCAAGGAAACAAGGCTTACGGCTATATTAAAGCATTAGAAAAGAAAGGTCTGATTAAGACTGAAAAATTTGGAAGGACTAAGCTTGTCTCAACTACTGAAGATTTTGAAAGATACTTTGGAAAAAGTAAGGAAGAAGTAAAAAGTAAGTTAGAAAAATTTAGTTCTTCGTGAAGAAAAGTGTATTTTAACCCAAAACAAATTATTAATGATGATCTTCGTAACTAAGTTTGACGGAAGAAAGCAACCTTTTATCAAGTCCAAAATAGTAAAAACTTGTCTAAGGATGCATGCTACTTATGCTCAAGCTAAAGCGGTTGCTGACAGAATAGAAAAAGAAGTCTATGATGGTATACCAACCCAGAAGATTCTGTCTATGATTTTTACCTACATGAGAGAATTCAAGCCCGAAATAAAGTATCAGATAGACTTGCGTGAAGCAATAAGCTTGCTAAGACCAAAGCCTGATTTTGAAAGGTTTGTTGGATTGTTGTTAGAATCGCAAGGATATTCGATTGAGCAAAACCTTATAATTCCCGGCAAATGCGTGGAGCATGAGATTGATGCTGTGGTAAGAAAAGGAGATGAAACCATATACGTGGAAGTAAAGCATCATATGAACCATCACACTTATACTGGGCTTGATGTTTTTCTCGAAGCAAACTCTACTCTTGAAGACTTGAAAGAAGGTTATAAGGAGAAAAAGCACAACATCAACTTTACGAAAGCATTAGTAGTCTGTAACACAAAAATCTCTGAACATGCAAAAGCATACGCTGACTGCAAAGGCATAAGCTACATGGGATGGAGATTTCCAGAGCAGAGAGGGCTAGAATCTATAATAGAAGAAAAAAAGCTTTACCCAATAACAATGCTTAAAAGTTTAGACCCTAAAGTAGAAGTTAGGCTTGGCGATTCTGGCATTGTTCTGCTAAAGCAAATCCTAGAGCTTAAACTAGAGGAGTTGGAAAACATTACAAAACTTCCTTCCAACAAGATAAAAAAGCTAGTAGAAGAGGTTAAGAAGATTCTTTACCCCTAATTTCTTTGTAGTACTCGCAATAATTTTTTAACGGACAAACGTTGCACTTAGGCTTAAAAGTCCTGCAAACATCCTTACCAAACTCTACAAAAAGAAGGTTCACATTTTTTCTAAGGTTGATTGGAATTAACCTATGCAAATCTTCTCTAATCTTCTCAGGATCTTCACTCTTAGTTAGTCCAAGCCTTCTGCTTATTACTGCTACATGCGTATCAACAGCTACAACATCTTCTCCATGCCCATAAGACAAGACAACATCTGCTGTCTTAAAACCTACACCCGGCAACTTCAGCAGCTCTTCTCTTGTTTTTGGAACCTTTCCTTTATAGCTTTTCAGCAGAATCTTACACAGTTCTTTAATCCTCTTAGCCTTTTGCCTGTAAAACCCAACAGGATATATTAGCTTTTCTAGCTTCTTGGTAGATAACCTAAGAATTTCTTCAGGATTTTTTGCTACACTAAAAAGCCTTTTAGCCGCTTCTTCCGTTGTTTCGTCCTTAGTTCTTTGGGATAAAATGCATGCTATTAACACAACAAAAGGATTTTCTTTTCTAGGTTTAACTCTATACTTGCTATTAAGAATTTTAATTATCTTTTCAACCTTTTTGACCATTACGAATAATTAACTTTCAGGAATTAAAAACTGTTGAATCTCACTATAACTTGATAAAAATACTTTTCCTCTGTCTGTTGTCTTGTAAAGTACAAAATCTCTTTTGTTCTTCTCAGTAGCAAGTAGCCCTGCTCTTACTAAACCAGTAAGATACCGCTGAAGTTGAGAATAGCTAAGGTTAGCTCTGACCATTATCCTAGTTTTTCCGCTACCTGTTTTTGCTTCTTCCAAAATTTCAGCTACTATGTCTAGCGTTCCACGCCTTCCTCCTTCATAATTTCCATTTTTTCTTATAGGTTGCATCTTTTTAATATGGAGAGAAAAATTTTTAAGCTTTTTTAGAGCTGTTGTATATCTATACTCACCCAAATAAATATATCATGACTAAAATGAGTTATGAGAATGTTTTTGAAAAGTTGGACGAAAAGATACAAAGCGCTTTAAGAAAGTTTAAGATAGCTGAACCTACACCAATCCAACAACTAGCTTTAGAACCTATTCTTTCTGGCATAAGCTGCTTGCTAATTTCCGAGACAGGCACTGGCAAAACACTTGCTGCTCTACTACCAATTTTCCATCTTTGGCTGAAAGAAAAGCCTAAGCCTATAAGCATTCTTTACATCTCGCCTATGAAAGCCTTGAACAGAGACTTGTTGCTACACTTAGAAGAATGGGCAAGGGAGTTGGAAATGGAAATAACTGTAAGGCATGGCGATACTTCTTCTTACGAGAGAAAAATGCAACAAGAGTTTCCAAACGACATGATGATAGTTACTCTAGAGACTTTACAGCCTATACTCACTGGTAAAAAGATTAGAGAGTACTTAAGGAATGTCAAGTGGGTTGTTATAGACGAAGTACATGAAATTGCAGACAGTAAGCGTGGCGTACAATTAGCATTAGCATTAGAAAGACTGAAAGAATTATGCGGCGACTTTCAGCTTATAATGCTGAGCGCAACAATAGGTGAGCCTGAAAAAGTCTCAAGTTTCTTTGCAGGTGGCAAATTAGTTAAAGTGATTAAGGCAACAAGCGAAAAAGCGATGGAAATAAAAGTAATAAACCCTAGACCAACAAAGCAAGACAGAAAGATTGCCCAAAAAATATTTTCTTCTGTTGAGACTGCCGCAAGAGTAAGAAGTATAATGGAATTTATATTGAATTCACGCTCCACCTTAACTTTTACTAATACAAGAGAGTTTGCAGAAATCCTTTCAAGCAGGATAAAAATAATAGACAAGAAATTTCCAGCAGCAATCCATCACTCCAGCCTGAGCAAAGAAGTTAGAATAAAAGCTGAAAAAGATTTCAAGGAAGAAAAACTGAAGAGTATAATTTGTACGAGTAGCTTGCAACTTGGAGTTGACATAGGAAGCGTCGACTTGGTCTTGCAGTACATGAGTCCAAGAGAAGTCACTCAGCTTGTGCAAAGAGTTGGAAGGAGTGGTCATGAATTGCAAAGGGTTAGCAGAGGAATTATCATAACAACGAACGAGGATGACATCTTTGAGTCAGCAGTGATCGCAAGAAAGGCTTTAGCAAATGAGCTTGAATCAATCAATTTGCACAAAAATTCCCTGGACGTTTTAGCGCATCAGCTCGTAGGCCTTACTCTAGATTTTGGAATAATAGAACTTGAAAAGGTTTATTCTTTGGTGAAACGTTCTTATCCTTACAAGGATTTAAGCTATGCAGAATTTTTAGAAGTTTGTAAGCAGCTTGAAAGGCTTGGTTTAGTTTTTCTCAACAACCATCTAAAGAAAAAAAGAAGAGGTTTTGAGTACTATTTTTCACAGCTATCTACAATTCCCTCTTTAAAGCAGTACAAAATCTTCAATACTCTAGACAAGAGTTTTGTTGGCGTGCTAGACGAAGAATTTGTAGCATTGCATGGTGAACCAAACACTACCTTTATAGTCAAGGGAGAACCCTGGAGAATACTTTCTGTAGAAGAAGATAAAGTTTTGGTTGAGCCAAGCAATGATTTGGAAGCAGCAGTACCAGGATGGGAAGGCGAGCTCATCCCAGTAAGCTTTGAAGTGGCACAAGAAGTTGGAAGGTTGAGAGAAATTATATCAGACATGATAAAAGAAAAATCTGAAGAAGAAGTAGTCCAGTGGATAACACAAAATTATCCTGTAGATAAAAATTGCGCTAAAAGCATGGTTAAGATTATTAAAAAGCAGAGCAAGTTTAGCATTGTTCCAACTGACAAAACTATACTGGTAGAAGATTTTGAAAACTTAGTTGTCTTGCATACATGCTTTGGCACAAAAGTTAACGAAACTCTTGGAAGGTTCTTGACTGCATTGCTCTCCTCAAGATTTGGCTCTGTAGGATTAAGAACAGACCCTTACAGGATAATGTTGCAGTTCCAGCAGAAAAACTTGAAAGCAATAGAAGAAGTTCTATACACAACTAATCCAGAACACTTTAAAGCTTACCTGGAAACTAGTTTGAGCAAGAGCGAACTCTTCGAATGGAAGTTTGTTCATGTTGCCAAAAGGTTTGGAGCTATAGCAAGTGATGCAGAATACGGAAAAGTTAGCATGAGGAGAATAATCGAAGATTATGTAGGCTCGCCAATCTACAAAGAGACTTTGAGAGAATTAGAAACAGAAAAGCTAGACATAGAAAAAAGTGCGGAAATTCTGAAGAAGATCCAGAATAAAGAAATTCTAGTTTTCTTCAAGCCAGGATTGTCACCTCTAGGAAAGCTTGGTGTAAAGTACAAGTACGCAGAAATAGTAGGACCAGGAAAGCCTGAAAAAGAAATATTTGAGCTTTTCAAGCAAAGGTTGCTAAACACGCAAGTAAAGCTTGTTTGCATGAACTGTGGAGAATGGGAACAAACTTATACTGTAGGAAAGATTTCCAAAGAAATTGCGTGCAAGAGATGCGGTGCTAAACTATTGTCAGTAGTCAGACCAAGCTCTAAAGTCCTGAAGATCGTTAAGAAAGGTTTAAAAGGTAAGTTAACTCAACAAGAAAAGAAAGTCTACCAAACGCTAATGCAAAAGGCCGACCTTTACTTGGTCTACAAGCTAAAAGCAATAAAAGTGCTGGCTGGAAGAGGTATAGGACCAAAAACTGCTAGAAGAATTCTTGCAAGGTTTCATAGAAGCGATGAAGAGCTTTTAAAAGATGTTTTAGAAGCTGAGAGGAATTTTGTTAGAACAAGAAAATATTGGTCTGTATAATTTTTAACTAGCCCAATTAAGCCAAATTATTTTTCCTGCCTCTATTTTTATTTTTCCTAGAAAGTACCATTTAGAAGTTTTTGTCTCATTTTTAAACGTTTGAATGAAAGAGCCAACATAGCTATTTGCATTAGGAGCTGATTTAAGGTACAAAATTAAGAGAAGAAGAAAAACAAGAAAAATCAAGAGCCAAGCATACTTCATGCTATCACTAATACCTTGCAACTATAGCATAATTTCCTGGATAAGCTAGTCCGCAAAAAGTTCCGTTTGGTAGAATTGCTAAAGATAGCACCTTGAAAGCATACCCTAAGCTTTCATTGTAGTATACAGAAGTCTTACAAGTACTGAAGGTTATGTTTGCTGGTAACTCTAAATATTGAGATAAAGACCTAAACTGAGAAGGTGTTGTATTTTCTGGAAGAAGCCAAACTTCAGTAGGTGCCCAACTGTAATCTCCTAGCCTAAACTTTATTGAACCTACAACCATACCAAAATCTGTTACCACTTCTTGAGATCCTAAGTCTGCAACTTGACCTTGGTAAATGCTAACACCTATTGCTCTTACTGCTGGGATTAAAGCAAGCAAAGCCAACAGCAATAATTTCCTCTTCATGCTTAAAAGTAGGCCAAAGAGCACTGATATAGAATTGTAACAACTCCTAGTAGTAAACTAATAAAGTCTTCTAGAATTCACGAGAAAAATTAAACTCTTATCTTTTCTCGCCTCAAACTCGTATATAGCCTGCACATCATAATCAATGTAGTTCTTTCTCACATAATCTATAACTTCTTCTTTTGATAGTTTCTTATGACCCCAGATGATAATAGTCTTAGTTTCATTAGGCATGTAGCCAAGTTTCTGCCTAATTCTCTCTGCTTTGTACTTATCTAGCCTTAAACTGACCATTAAACCGCTTAACTCCATAATTCAAAATAACTTGGAAAAGCTTATAAAACTTGTATTGCTAATAGAAAAACACAAACTGCAATCAAGGCTAAGAAGAACTTCTTAACTTCTTTAGCAAGCCTTTCTGCCCCAATCCACTTTATCAAAAGCCACTTGCTCAAAGTATTTGTAGTAGCAGCTATGAGCATGCCGTTTACTGCAATCAAAGGAGAAAGACCAGAAGCTGATGCTGTTGCCAAAGATATTGTTATTGCATCTACGTCTACTAAGCCGTTTAGAAGAGCTACTAGATAAATTGCTTCAGGAGCAAAATACTTCCTTACAAATTCTGTCAAAAGAAGGATGAAAACCAAATAAGCTAGAAAGCTGAATGCAGGCTTAAAAGCAAGTGGTGAGCTGAGAGAAATGCTAGCCTTTTCTTTTCTGCTTTTTTTCCAAAGCAAGTAGCTCAAGGATATACCCAAGCCTCCTACTAAAGAAAAAGGAATTATTGTCTGAACCAAAGAAATGTTAAAAATGAGTGAAATTATTGCTTGACGGAAAAACATGAGAGAAGAAGCTATTACAACAGCAAAAGCAGAAGAGTATAAAAGCTTTTTACGTTTTTTAACATCGTTTGCAATTACAATAGCAAGATGAGTTGAGCTAGAAAAACCACCAAAAAGTCCTGTCAGAAGTAGACCTTGGTTGCCTAATGCTTTAATTGCAACGTAAGCGAAAAAGCTTATGCCCAAAATTGCAACGAAAACGAGCCAAACTACGTAAGGATTTATTGCAGGAAAAATGTCTAAAGACTTGTTTGGAAGCAACGGCAAAATTATAAAAGCTATTATTGCAAAGATTGTAGCATCCCTTATCTCGTTTTTCTTAAGACCTCTAGCAAACTTGTGCAAAGATTCTTTTGAAAGGAGTAGAAGAGTAGTTATTACTCCCAAGGATATGGAGATAAGATAAGGATAATCCTCGTAAAAGACTATCACTCCTATGATAAATGCTAGGATAAAAGCTGTTCTTGTCGTTAGTCCTACTCTCCTAGTTTTTGCAGACTTTAAGCCATAGCTTACTATTGCTATAGAGCAAACAGTAGCTAAGCCTATGTAGATTGGTAAACAGCTAGAAAAGAGCTGAGAAAGATAGCCTGTTAGCAAGCCGAACAGACAAGTGAGCATAAAAGTTCTCACACCTGCGAAAACTTCTTCTCTTATCCTTCTTCTCTCACGCTCTATTCCTATCAAAGCACCTAGAGCTAAAGCAAGAAGGATCTTCTGGAGCAACAAGATGCTTTCCATGAAAAGAATTTAGCTTTTGAATTTATTAAGTTAGAAGCTTAAAATATTTATAATCGAAGACAAAATAATTATCAGAAGCTTATGAAGAAAAAAGTTTTGATTGGAATTATAGCTTTGATTATCCTAGTAATAGTTGCTATAAACTGGTTTCTAAGTAAAAAAGAAGAAGAGCTAATTAGAGAATGCGTTGCAGTAGCAACCAGAGATAGAATTCGATGCAAACCTCCTCCTGGAGGTTTTGTAATTTGTAAGGTTGGTTCAAACGATGAAATTATATCACGAGTCGAAAACTTAAATGAAACAGCACTTCATTGTGGAGAAAGAATAATGTACTCTGTTGACCTGTCTGGTACTTACGGTAATGTGATGTTACCAGAAAATTTTTATCCTTGTGCATTATTCGATAAACTACTTAATGTTACAGAATTTAGATGCATAGAGCAATCAATAATCCCGAATAGTAAAACTTCTTACGTAAATAACGGAAAACAAGTATTTGTTTGCTGGTTTACTCCAATAACGCCTCAAACTCCCATACGCTTCTTTTATAAGGGGAATATTCCAAGTGAAAAAAACGAAATAAATTTGGTGGAATTTTATGCTTTTCCATTAACTACGAAGGAAATTTCTCAAGAATATTTCCTGAACCATCTGAATGAAGGAATAAAAGTCTACAGTCTTCAGGCGAAAGTAATATGTTAAAAAAATATTTTGGTTTAGTGCTAATTATGTGGTTTTTGTTATTATTAATTGTACCTTTTGGAAAAGGAAATATAATTCCCATACTTCCTTGTTGTATTGGTAGAGTGGTTGGTGATTGTGCAGATAATAATTATAATGGGGTGTGCGACCCTGGAGAAATGGATGGCGGATCATTGTGTGCTACACCAAGTGTTTATTGCTATCTGAATAATCTCCCAACACCTTGCTGTCTATATACATACCAGAGTGGGCCAAATACTTATTATTGTGGTGGGTCACTAGTATGTGATAAAAAAATTCCAAATACCGATTTAGCTCAGTGTGGATGTGGTAATACATACTTTGCAGATAAATGTGATTCTAATTGTGGTTGTGTAGATAGAGGAGATAACATATGCAGATCATCAGCTTTTGCTTCTGATTGCACTGCTTCTCCTCAATGTAATTTAAAAAATCCTAATACAGATTTAGGTCGATGCGGATGTGGAGCAACATATTTTGCAGACAAATGTGATTCTAGTTGCGGATGTGTAGATAGAGGTGATAACATATGCAGATCATCAGCTTTTGCTTCTGATTGCACCGGTGATCCAGTATGTAATGGAAAAAATCCTAATACAGATATAACTCATTGTGGTTGTGGAAACACTGATTTTGCAGATAGATGCAGTTCTACCTGTGGTTGTGTAGATAGGGGAGATAATATATGTAGGTCTTCAGCCTATGCTCCTGATTGTACTGCTGCCCCATCATGCAACGGGTATGCACCAGGAACAACTCTTCCTGATATATGTGGGGCAAACGTTCTTGTTTACAACAGGGTTTGTGATTCAAACTGCGACTATTCCGAGACTAGTGCTATTTGTGATTCAAGCACTCATATAAATTGTTATTCTAAATCTTGTGGTGGTAAAACATATTATTGCACTTATGATGGTTCAAGCTGGCAATGGAGAACTTCTTATCCTTCAGAAGTTTGCAATGATGGTGTAGACAACGATTGTGATGGAAAAACTGATTGCGATGATGAAAATTGCCAAATAACAATAACTTCTTCTCCAACAGGCTCAGGCTTTGTTACAGTAGATGGTTCAGACATAACAACTCCTCAAACTTACTGTGCTAAAGATTCTTGGGCAAAAGGTACTACTCATACCCTCAAAGCAAACTCTCCTGTTAAACTACAACCAGCTTTACAGTATGTTTATTCAAGCTGGTCAGACGGAGGAGCCCAAGAACATACTATAACTGTACCTTCTAGTTTACCAGTTACTTATACAGCTAATTATAAAACACAAGTTTATCTTTCAGTAGTAGCAAATCCTTCAGAAGGAGGAACTGTATCAGGTTCAGGCTGGTACAATTACGGTTCAACAGCAACTATATCAGCTACTGCTAATGCAGGCTATTCATTTTCTTCCTGGTCTGCTAACTGGGGTGGAGGCTATACTGGAACAGATAATCCTGCCAGTGTAAGCATTAATTTAAAAGCTGTTACGTTTGCTGCTAATGGCAACACACCAACAGAAACAGCTAACTTCGCCCTTATAAGTACAAATACTGTCACAGTTAATGCAAAACAAACCTGTGGCACACCTATGGATGGTCTTCCTATCTCTTACAGTTATGACGGTACGAGTGGTTCTGGTTCAACTACTTTTACTCTTTCTATTCCTTCAGGCAAGTCCTTAACTTTAACTGCTCCTAATCCAGGAAGTGCAAGTGGTTGGAATAACCTTCAATTCCACCATTGGGAGCAAGATGGCTCAAACATAGGAAGCTCTACTTCTATAACAAAAACTATAACAGCAAGTACAACATTTACTGCAGTCTATGTTCAGCCAAGTTTTACAGATAGCCAAGGCCAATATACAATCAGAATTTATGTAAAAGATTATGATACGGATAATTATATTAGTGGTGCAGATGTTAGAATTCAAGCTCCAGGTTCAGGATGGGATTATACACTCACAACAGACGGTGGCTATGTAGAATTTAAGAGTGGAAAGTTGGATGCAACCATATCAGCAAGCAAATCTGGCTACCAAGATACCGGTGACCCCTCGAAGCCAAGTTCTAGGAGCATAAGCATAACTGGATCAGCTACTTACACTTTATACTTAAAGAAAGTTGGTACTTGTTCTTATTCTTTATCAATTGACCCATCTTCTGGAAGCTATTCAGACACAACCAACACTTGGGGCATATCTGCTACAGATAGATCTAACAGCTACTGCTCTTCAACTATAACTTATACCATCACTTACTCAACTTCAGGAAGTTGTGATTCTTCAAACACTTATGTAAACCCAACTTCCTTTTCTATAAGCAGAGGAAGTACTTTTAATGCTTTTATCGTGAAAGTTACAAGAACAGGTAATTCTTGCACTTTAAGCTTAAGTGTAAAAGATCCGAATGGGAATGTAGTAGCAACTGGAAGCTATACAGTTAGCCAAGCTGCTCCAACAACTTATACTCTAAACGTTAACTCAGCAGTAGATGTTCTAGGAACAGCATTAGCTGGTGTACAAATAACAGTGGATGGTACAAGCAAGAATACAGATTCTTCGGGAAAAACTACTTTTTCCTTATCAACAGGCTCTCATTCAATTACTGCTCAAGCTTCTTTCAACGGAAGACCTTTCAGTCACTTTTGGGATCATGATGCTAATGCTGATTGCAATCAAAACGATCCTTATGATACAGCTAACAATCCTTATTCATTTACCATGAATGCATGCACTAGAGACATAACAGCCTGGTACAAAGTCTTTACTCATTTCCAGAATTCAGCTGGAACTCAAGGAGAAATTGATTATAGCGGAACAACAATTTCTGGCTATTTGTTAAGAGAAGACAATCAGCCTTTGCATTATTCAGGGGGAGCTACTGTTAGCTTAGAATATTATGATGGTAACTGGCATAGTATAGGAACAACAACTGCTTCTTCTTCAAACGGCTATTTCAGCTATGCATGGTCTTGCGTACCAGGAGCAACTCAGATAAGAGCAAGCTTTACTGATTCTAGCTGGTATTATACAAGCTCAACAGGAACAAAAGCAGTTAGTTGTGGTGGATGTAGCGGTACTTTATCAGTCCAAACATCAGGCTCAGGAACGTGCACAGTTACTGCAAGCTTAACAGCTTCTAATTGCGATGGAAAAACTTGGCAGATAAGAGACGATGGTAATGTTAAATGTTCAGGAACTATTTCTGGTAATAGCTATTCTTATACATGCCCAAGCTGGAGCGTAAGTTCAGGAACTTATACTTATAACTTATACATCGATGGGAGCTTAAAAGATTCTAAGTCAGTTACTTGTACTGCAGTTGCTGATACAACTAAGCCAACAGCTCAAATAACTTCCCCACCAGATAACTCTTGGCAAAGAACTAATTTCAACGCAGACTTGCTTTATCAAGATGATACTCAACTTCAAACATGTTATTATAGAGTAAGAAAAAGGCAGGTTGGTGGCTTGTGGAATTCACCTTCTTGGTCTTCTGTAGCATGCTCAGGAAGTGATACTTATTCTACAGCATTGCAGATTACAGTAGGCTCTACAGGCTATTGCAATTATCAGTCTACCGATGGTTTAACAACAACATGCAGAGCAGAAGTATATGCTAAAGATGCTGCAGGGAATGTAGGTCCAACTGATTATAGGGAATGGAGAATAGACTATACTGCACCAACAGGAGATATTAATATTAATCCACCAGCACCTACTTCTGCTGATAAAGTAACTTATACAGCAACAGGAAGTGATACTTACTCTGGATTAAGCCAGATAAGCATATATGTTGATGGTGGGTTGCAAAAGACTTGCTCTTCTTCTCCATGCAGCTGGACATCACCAACTAATTATACAGCTGGCAGTACTCATAGCTATTATGCAGTAATTTATGACGTAGCAGGAAATAGCAACACTACTGCTACAAAAACCTTTACCGTTAATGCTGTTTGTAATAACAATGGAATATGTGAAGTCTATG
>Ga0080004_1095502_pt1 | contig 150311 bp, 144 predicted proteins | sample WasSprMetagenome_FD_69207 | JGI IMG/M metagenome (GOLD analysis project Ga0080004, IMG submission 69207) | Sulfidic aquatic microbial communities from Washburn Spring, Yellowstone National Park, USA - WS (SPADES assembly) (version 2) | ecosystem: Environmental > Aquatic > Thermal springs > Hot...
TGGTGAACCAATTTTATAATTAGGCATGTAGAAAAAATTATTGAAGTTTAAATTTGATTCCATTGCAAGAATTATACTTGGGCTATCTCCAACCATTGTAGCACATCCCTGTAAATTTGAACTTACCGCCATACCAACAAAAAGAGGGACTGGATTTATTTTATATTTCCTTGTAAATTCAAGTGCAATAGGAGCCATAATCATAATAGTAGCAACATTTTCAACAAAGGCAGAAATTAAACCTGTAATTATGCATATAAGTAAAAAAATTGTAGAGGTTGAATAATTTTTTTCAACTATTTTTTCTACAATATGTGATGGAACTCCTGAATAAGCAAAAAGATAAGAAAGTATACTTGTTCCAAGAAAAATTCCAAGAACATTATAATTTATGAATTTGAAAATCTCAGGAAAATTAATTATTTTTAAAATCAAAAGTAAAAAAATTGAAGAAAAAACAAAATATAGGCATTTATCTCTTTTTAAAACAATCCCTGTATATGCAAAAATGAAAATTAAAATTGTTATGATTTTCATATCAATAAGTTAAATCCCATTCTTCATAATTTTGTGGAGATACTTCTTCAAGAAATATTGATTTTTTTATAGGCATATATCTGAAATAATCGTATGAATAGTATGTTATATAAAGGTCTTCTTTTGCTCTTGTAATTGCCACATAAAAAATTCTTCTTTCTTCTTCAAGTAAAGATATATCATTTTTTGAATATGGATGGGGAAAATGATTATCGCAAACTCCTATAATAAAAACAATTTTCCATTCAAGTCCTTTTGCCTGATGAATTGTTGAAAGAATAATTACATTTTTTACATTTGGACTTTCACCCTTTGAATATTCCTGTAAAGATGCTTCTGAAAGGAAATCTGAAACATTTGAATAAAGGGAAACAATCTCTTTTAAATTTTTAATATCTTCCATCCTTTCAGTGTAATCCCTGTATTTTTTTGTAAGATAATTTTTATATCCTGAATTTAAAATAAGTTCAATCCCATCCGGTAGAGAAAGATTTTTCAAATTTTCAATCAATTCAATATTCTTATTCAAACTATCTTTCCCTTTTTCCCTCAATTTTATATCTTTTAAAATTTTTTTAAATTCTTCAAAATTTTCTGTTTTTAAAATTAAATCAACTAAATTTTTTGTTGTTTTTTCTCCAATCCCTTCACTTAAATTAAATATCCTTTTCCATGAGAGAACATCCTTAAAGTTTTCAATTATTCTATAATATGCAACAATATCCTTGATATGTGCCTGTTCAAAAAATCTTAAACCCCCTCTTATTATATATGGTATTTTAAGTTTTGAAAGTTCAATTTCAAGTTCTGCTGCCTGATATCTTGAACGAAAAAGGACTCCAATATCTTTTGGTTCTATACCAAGTTCAAGTAATTTATTTATTCTCTGGGAAACAAATATTGCTTCCTCTTTCATATTCCTGCATTTTACTACAACAGGTTTTACCCCATTTTTCCTTATACTTATAAGTTTTTTTGGAAATTGAACCTTATTATGAGATATTACATCATTCGCAAAATTAAGGATTTCAGGGGTGCTTCTGTAATTTATATCAAGATAAAATGTTTTTGCATCAGGATAGATTTTAGGAAATTCCATTATATTTGAAATTGTTGCTCCTCTGAAAGAATAAATACTCTGAGCATCATCACCAACAACCATTATATTTCTATGTGTTTTTGAAAGTAAATATAAAATCTTTGCCTGCAGTTTATTTGTATCATGATATTCATCAACAAGTATATATCTAAATCTATTTGATATTTTTGCTCCTGTTTTTTCATCTCTCATCATTTTATACCAGTAAATCAGAAGGTCATCATAATCAAGTTGATTTAAATTTCTTTTTACTTTTTGATATTCTTTATTTATTTTTTCAACCTCAGAAATTAAATGGGTATATTCAGGGAAATTTGTAATTATTGTTTCCTTCAAACTCTCACACTTATTTATTGATAAACTTATAAATTCTTTTATTTTAGAAGGGTGGGGGAATTCATTTTTTCTTTTTGTATTTTCAATTATTTCCTTTAATATTGAGATAGAATCCTCTTCATCAATAATTGTAAAATTTGTATTTATATTTATTTCCTTACCATAAATCCTTAAAAGTAAATTTGCAACATGGTGAAATGTGCCTCCAATTAGACCTTTTGGATAAACAGATAAAATTTTCTCAATTCTTTCAATCATTTCTTTTGCTGCTTTATTTGTAAATGTCAGAAGTAAAATATTTGATGGTAAAACACCATTTTCAATTAGATAACAAACTCTATAAACAAGAACTCTTGTTTTTCCACTCCCTGCTCCTGCAAGAACAAGGCATGGACCTTCTGCATTTTTTACAATATTTAATTGCTTCTCATTCAATATATCCTGGTAAGAAATTTCAGGAAATACCTTTATATTCATATTTTTCTTCCTATTGTTAGATATAAAACAGCCATTCTTACAGCAATTCCATTTGTTACCTGTTGAAGAATTAATGAAGTATCTTTTTCAGCAACTTCAGATTTTATTTCAATTCCTCTATTCATTGGTCCTGGATGCATTATAAATGTCCTTTCTTTAATTTTTTCATACCTTTCTTCATCTATCCCATATAAAAAACTGTATTCATTTAAAGATGGTAAATAATTCTCTTTCTGCCTTTCCTTCTGTAATCTTAAAAGGTAAACAATATCAACATTTTCTATCGCCTCATTTATATCAAAAGTTACCTTAACCCCTGTTTTTTCAATATCCTTGGGAATTAAAGGAGGAGGTCCACAAATTATAACTTCTGCACCAAGTTTTTTAAAGCCCCATATATTTGACCTTGCAACTCTACTATGTAAAATATCTCCTATTATAGATATTCTTATTCCCTTAATTTTACCAAATTTTTCCCTTACAGTAAATAAATCAAGTAATGCCTGAGTTGGATGTTCATGACAGCCATCCCCAGCATTTATAACAGATGATGAAACATTTTTACTTATTATTAAAGGTGCTCCTGAAATTGAATGCCTCACAATGAAACAATCAACTTTCATTGCTTCAATATTTTTTGCAGTATCAACTATTGTTTCTCCTTTTGAGACAGAAGAGGAACTTACATCAAAACTTAAAACATCAGCAGACAATCTTTTTGCAGCAAGTTCAAAAGATGTTCTTGTCCTTGTGCTTGGTTCAAAAAAAAGATTTACAACAGTTTTACCCCTTAAGGCAGGAACTTTTTTTACAGACCTTGTACTTACATCCTTAAATGATTCAGCAACATTTAAAATTATTTCTATTTCTTCCTTACTTAAATCCTCAAGTCCTATTAGGTCTTTTCTTTTCCATTCCATTTTTTACAATTACAACTTCATCCTTTTTATCAATTTCCCTCAATCTTACTTCAACCATTTCATTCTTTTCTATATCTACTTTTTTCCCAACAAAATCTGCTGAAATTGGAAGTTCCCTGTGATTTCTATCAATTAAAACAAAAAGTTTAACAAATTCCGGTCTTCCAAGGTCTATTAAAGCATCAAGTGCAGCCCTTACGGTTCTTCCTGTATATAAAACATCATCTATAAGAATAACTTTTTTATCATCTATATCAAATAAAATTTCAGTTGTTCCAACAACAGGATTTGCTCCTATTTTACTGAAATCATCTCTGTAAAAGGTTATATCAAGATATCCAACAGGCAACTTTTTAGAAAGAATATTATTAACCCTATCCGCTATAATTGCGCCTCTCCTTTTTATTCCAACAATACAGGTTCTATCAAAACCAATCTCTCTTTCAATTTTTTCAGCCATTTTTTTTAAAACTTCTTCAATTTCCTCTTTATTCATTATTTTTCTTTCCATATTTCTATATTACCACCAAAAACCCAAATAGTAAAATACCTTTCAAAAAAACTTGACAAAAAAATTTCTCCTGTTATAATAAAAATTACAATATGTTGTTGTTCTTTAAAATTTGTCATACAATATATTGAAAATGAAATGTCCTTTCTGTGGGTATTTAAAAGATAGGGTTATTGACTCAAGAGAAATAGAAAATGGTCTTATGATTAGAAGAAGGAGGGTTTGTTTGAAATGTAAGAAAAGGTTCACAACTTATGAAGAAATAGAAATGAAGCCCCTTATTGTTGTTAAAAAGGATGGAAGAAGAGAAAAATTCAGTAGAGAAAAATTATTTACAGGGATTCAGAAAGCATGCGAAAAAAGACCGATAAGTACAGACCAGATAAATAAAATTGTTGAAGATATTGAGGGTTCTTTAAGGCAAAAATTTATAGATGAAGTAAGTTCTAAGGAAATAGGAAATATGGTAATTAAAAAATTGAAAAAACTTGATAAGGTTGCGTATATAAGGTTTGCTTCTGTTTATCAGGAATTTAAAGATGTTGAACAGTTTTTAAAAGAAATTGAAAAAATAGGAGGCAAAAATGTTTGAAAAGATAGTTAAAAGGGATGGAAGAATTGTTGATTTTGATTCATCTAAAATTACAAATGCAATTTTTAAGGCAGGTCAGGCAACAGGTGAATTTGGAATGGATATTGCGAAAAAATTAACAATAAAAGTTCTTGACCTTGCAATGGAAATAATAAAGGATAAAATTCCTACTGTTGAAGAAATACAAGATATAGTTGAAGAGGTTTTACTTCATTCTCCTTATAAAAAAACAGCAAAAGCATATATAATTTACAGGGAACAGCATGCAAAAATAAGAGAAATAACAACAAAGGCAAACCTTGACCTGATAAACCAGTATTTAAATCAGATTGACTGGCGAGTAAAAGAAAATAGTAATATGAGTTTTTCTCTTCAGGGTTTAAATAATTATGTATCATCTGAAATTGTAAAGACATACTGGTTAAATAGTATTTATCCTCCAGAAGTGAGAAAGGCGTATATTGAAGGTGATTTTCATATTCATGACCTTGGTTCTTTAAGTGTTTATTGTGTTGGCTGGGATTTATATGATTTACTACTTACTGGGTTTAGAGGAGCACCTGGGAAAGTTGAGAGTTCTCCAGCAAAACACTTTAGAACGGCTCTTGGACAAATCGTTAATTTTTTTTACTCTCTTCAGGGTGAGGCTGCAGGCGCACAGGCATTTTCTAATTTTGATACGCTTTTAGCACCTTTTGTAAGATATGATGGGTTGAGTTATAAGGATGTAAAGCAATGCATTCAGGAATTTTTGTTTAATCTTAATGTTCCTACAAGAGTTGGGTTTCAGAGCTTGGATTGGGATGAATTGGTGGTGATTAAACATAAAGGGAAAATAAAATTTGTTGAGATTGGAAAATTAGTAGATGAAAAATTTGAAAAAAATTCTCATAGGATTATTGAACAACATCCAAGTAGTTTTGCGGTTCAAAACTATGACGATTATTATGCGCTTTCTTTTGATTCTCAAGGAAAAGCAGTTTGGGCAAGAATTAAGGCTTTTATTCGTCACAAGGTTCCCAAAGATTCAAAATTTATAAAAATTAGAACAAACAGAGGAGAAGTTAAAGTTTCGCCCGCTCATTCTTTGTTTGCCTTTGAAAAATTCGATTCAAATTTTAACCCAAAGCCAGTAAAGCCTTATGAGGTAGAAACTGCCAAGGATTATCGACATTTAAACGAGAAAAATCATTTCTTGGCCTTGAGTAAACTCGAGAATAATTCGGACAAAGAAGAATTAGATTTAGTGGAATTAATCGATGAATTTCCTCAAATCCACAAAAATGTTTTTGTTAAAATAAATCCTACCCGCACTCTTTCTCAGATAAAACATAAAATTATTCAGGAGTATCAGGCGATCTATCCATTTTACATAGATTTTGGAATAAGAGATAGAAAAGTTTGGAAAGAATGGCTTAAAAGAAAAGCTATTAGATACGATATTTGGAGAAAATTTGGGGAACAAAAGAGAGAAACTTTGTTTAAATTGAAAAATAGCAAAATTTGGTATCCAAGGATTCTTAAGGGAGAAATTTTGGAAAACTTTGTTAAACTTTCTGCTTGGTATGTAGGAGAAGGGCACAAAGGAATTTCCGTTCCTCTTTTTGTTTCTCAGGCAGACCCCGAAAATGTAAAAGAAATTTTAAAAATTCTCAAAAAATTGAAATCTCTCGGAGAAATTCAAAAAAATCAAGGATACTCTCCTAAAGGAAACAAAACTAAAATTGTCAGAAAAATAGCTGGTAAAGGTTTGCTATCAGAGATTATTAGTTTGAGTTGTGGAATAATGGCTTTCAATAAAGTCGTTCCGTGGTACATTTTTGAACTTTCTACAAAATATCAAAAGATATTCATTCAAGAATTACTAAAAGGAGAAGCGAAGGAATATAAAAATCACTGGGATCTATCAACTACTTCAAGAAAATTGGCTTCAAGCTTGAGTTTACTTTTAGCTCAAAACAACATTCGTTTTAGTGTTTACACTGAAAAACCACGAGAAAAAAATAAAAATTGGAGAAATCAATGGATAATTAGAGTTTTCAAAGAAAAATTCCCTGCCCGAAAAGAATACAAAGTTGAAGATTTTGAAGCTAGGGTTTGTTTGGGAAAAGAGGAATATGAATACAAAAATGAATTTGAATACGATATTTCTGTGGATTTACCTCAAGAAAATTTTGTTGGAGGAGTAGGCCTTTTAGTTTTCCATAATACCCCCTTCACTAATATAACTTTAGATTTAAAACCATCTCCTGTTTATAAAGACCAGCCAGTTGTAATAGGAGGAAAATTGCAGAATAAAACTTATGGAGAGTTTCAGGAAGAAATGAATATGATAAATAAGGCATTTTTTGAAGTTATGCAAGAGGGAGATGCAAAAGGAAGAGTTTTTACTTTTCCAATACCAACTTACAACATAACAAAGGACTTTGACTGGAATAATGAAATTCTTGATGGTCTCTGGGAAATGACTGGTAAATATGGTATCCCTTATTTTGCTAATTTCATAAATTCTGATATGAAGCCAGAAGATGTCAGAAGTATGTGTTTGGACGCAAACCAGGAGATTTTAATTAGAAATTCGAAAAAAATAAAAAGGCTTTCAATTAAAGAAGTAGTTGAAAGTTACAAGGATGGTGAATTTGATGAAGAGGGATGGGCAGAATGCAGAAAAGAAGGAAATTTGGAAGTTTTATCTTTAAATCCTCAAACTTTAAAAATGGAATGGGTTCCAGTAAAAAGATTTTTAAAAATTAAAGATGATAAAGCTGTTGAAGTAATTACAGAAGATGGAAAAATTTCCTTATTTTCTCTTAAGCATCCTGTTTCAGTTTATACACCAGAAGGAATTAAAATGAAATTTGCCAAAGACCTTCAAAAAGGAGATTATCTTTTAACTCTTAAACGAGCAAACGAAAATATTTTCTCTAATGAATATCAAAAAATTGAGGATCTTGTGTTGAATGAGGATTTGGCTAAAATTTTGGGTTATTTTGTAGCAGACGGCAATTATTTATTTGAAAATAAAAAAGGGTCTACTCATTTTGGCAAACCACGAGGGATGCAATTTACATTCAAAACTGGGGACCAGAAAAACTTGGAAGAGATTAAACATTTAATCAAGAAATTATTTAATGCGACTACTCATGAAAAGCAAGACCCACGATACAATACTTACTATCTCTACATTTATAATGCCGAAATAGCCAGAAAAATCTACAACGCAGGTTTTAAAAAATATGGAAGATTACCCCAAATCCTGTTTAATAGTCCGAAAAGTGTCATTGAAAGTTTTCTTGAGTTCTATTTTAAGGGTGATGGTTATGAAAAAAGAAAAGAAATTCATTTGAACGATTTGGAGTTGTCTCGAGATTTAGTTTTACTTTTTTCTCTTGTGGGAAGACCTGTAACCTACAAACTTAGAAAAAGGAGCCAAAAAATTTATTTGCAACATTCAAAATCTAAAATAAAAAAAGGAAGTAGTTGGTTGAATAATCCAATTTTAGCTGAAAGAGCACCTGGTTGGATGGCTGTTTCTACTGCAAGAGTTCCTGGGCTGAGAAAGTCAAGAATGGTAGGATTTGATACTTTAGAAAAATATAATGCCCATACTGAGGAAAGTTTAAAGATTAAAAATAGTGATATCTATTTAGTGAGGGTAGAAGAAATAAAAATTCTAAGGTATGAAGAATTAAAAGAATTTTACGACATTGAACTTGAAAGAAATCACCTCTTTGTTCATTCTTTAGGACAAATTTCATTTAATTGTTGCAGATTGAGGCTTGATACAAGACATTTACAGAAAAAAGGAGGAGGACTTTTTGGAGCGAATCCGCTCACAGGAAGTATCGGCGTGGTTACCATTAATCTTCCAAGAATAGGTTATTTATCAAAATCAAAAGAAGAATTTAAGTCAAGATTGAATGACCTTTTATATCTTGCAAAGGAAAGTTTGGAAATAAAGAGAAAAGTTATTGAGAGATTAACAGATGAAAATTTATATCCTTATTCAAAGTTTTATTTAAGAAATGTAAAAGAAAGGTTTGGTAAATACTGGGTAAATCATTTTTCAACAATAGGTATAATTGGAATGAATGAGGCATGTTTAAATTTATTTGGCAAGGATATAGGCAGTAGAGAAGGGATTGAATTTGCAAAAGAGATTATGTATTTTATAAGGGAAAAACTTGAAGAATTCCAGAAAGAGACAGGCAATATCTATAATCTTGAAGCAACTCCAGCAGAAGGAACAAGTTATAGACTGGCAAGAATAGATAAAAATAAATTTCCTGATATAATAGTAGCAAATGAAGAAGAATACAGAAAAGGAGCAGAACCATTTTATACAAATTCTACACATCTTCCAGTAAATTATACAGATGATATATTTGAAGTTCTTGAAAAACAGGACCAATTACAGACACTTTATACTGGAGGAACTGTAATCCATATATTTGTAGGAGAAAAAATTGATTCAAAAGAAGGAATAAAGAAACTTGTAAAAACAATATGTGAGAATTTTAGATTACCATATTTTACAATAACTCCAACATTCAGCGTATGTTCCAGCGATGGTTATATAAGTGGAGAGCATTTTACCTGTCCAAAGTGTGGAAGTATTACTGAGGTTTATTCAAGGATTGTAGGTTATTTAAGACCAGTAAGTCAATGGAATAAAGGGAAATATGAAGAATTTAAGATGAGAAAGACATATGTTCTGAAATGAAAATAGGAAACATACAGAAAACTTCTTTAATTGAATTCCCTGGACTTATAAGTTGTATTATTTTTACCCAGGGATGCAATTTCAGATGTCCATACTGCCATAATCCAGAACTTGTTTTGCCTGAAAAATTTGAAAAAGTTATTGATGAGGAATATCTGTTTGATTTTCTTGAAAAAAGAAAAAGGTATCTTGAAGGAGTTTGTATAACTGGTGGAGAACCATCAATACAGCCGGATATAATTGAGTTTATAAAGAAAATTAAAAATATGGGATATAAAATCAAATTTGATACAAATGGTTCAAGACCGGAAATTATAGAGAAACTTTTTGAAGAAAATTTAATTGACTACATTTCTATGGATGTAAAAGGACCAATTGAAAAATATGAAGAAATTGCAGGAGTTGGTGTGGAGAAAGAAAAAATAATAAAATCAATAAATTTGATAAAAAACTCTAAAATTGATTATGAATTTAGAACAACAGTTGTTAAGAGCCAGATTGAAATTAATGATTTTAAAAGAATTGGGGAATTAATAAAAGGAGCAAAAAAATATTATCTTCAAAAATTTATCCCTTCAAAACTTGTAAATGAGGATTTTAAAAAGGAAGAGACATATACAGAGGAAGAATTTGAAAAGATTAAAGAGATAATGAAAAAATATGTAAATTTCTGCGGTATAAGATAATTCAATTGTTTTTATTCAAAAAAATCTGATAAAATAAATATATGAAAATTTGCCATGTTATTACAAGACTTATTGTTGGAGGAGCACAGGAAAACACAATTTTTACTGTTGAAGGTCTTATTAAAAAAGGGTATAAAGTAGAATTAATAAGCGGACCAACAAAAGGACCTGAGGGTTCTCTTGAAGAAAAAGTAAGAGAAAAAAATATACAACTTATTATTGTTAAGGAACTTGTCAGAGAAATAAATCCTTTCTATGATATAGTCGCTTTTTTAAAATTATTCTTTATTTTTAAGAAAAAAAAATATGATATTGTCCATACACACAGTGCAAAGGCAGGAATAATTGGCAGAATTTCAGCAAAAATTGCAAATCCAAAATCAATTGTTATTCATACAATTCACGGACTACCTTTTCACCCATTTCAGAATAAAATTTTAAACTTTTTTTATATAATTGCTGAAAAAATTGCATATTATTTTACAGACCATTTTATATGTGTTGGAGAAATAATGAAAGAAAAATCATTGAAAGCAGGTATTGGGAAAAAATCTGATTATACAGTAATTTATAGTGGTTTTGAAATTGAGCCATATATTGAATTTTCAAAAAGAAGAAATGAATTGAGAAAAAAATATGGTATAAAACCGGATGAAAAGGTTATTGGAATGATAGGAAGATTATTTTATTTAAAGGGTCAGGAATATTTAATTGAAGCATTTAAAGATATTTCAAAGAAATTTCCGCATACAAAACTTTTACTTGTTGGAGATGGAATTTTAAGGGAAAAACTTGAAAATTATGCAAAAGAAAATGGTATTTATGATAAAGTAATTTTTACAGGTCTTGTACCTCCAGAAAAAATTCCTGAATATGTTGCAATTATTGATATTTTAGTTCATACAAGTTTAAGGGAAGGTTTACCAAAAACAGTTGCTCAGGGGCTTGCTGGTGGAAAAGCTGTTGTTGCATTTGATGTTGATGGCACAAAAGAAGTTGTTATAAATGGGAAGACAGGTTTTATTGTTCCACCAAAAGACATAAATTTGTTAAAAGAAAGAATTATTTATCTTCTTGAAAATTCTGAAATTTCTGATAAAATGGGTAAGGAAGGCCAGGAATTGATAAAAAATTTATTTCCAGTTGAGAAGATGGTTGACGAAATTGAAAAAATATATATAAAATTTTTATATAATGAAGAAAAAAGAACCTGATTATATCGTAGTTGAAGCCACATATGGGAGTTTGGAGTTAATTTCAAATTTTATACAGAAAAAATGTCTGCTCTCTAATTTGGGTTTTAAAAAGTCATGGGAATTAATGCTGACAGTTGATGAAATTTGCAGTTCAATAGTGAATTGTAAATATAACGAGCCAAATATCATAAAAGTTACATGGGAAAACACTTCAAATATCATTAAAATAGAAATAATAGATGATGGCACACCATTTAATCCTTTGAATGTCAAAAAAAGTGATTATGGGCTTGGTCCTCAAATAATAAAAGAAATGGTTGATTTTTTTGAATATAGAAGAGAAAATGGCACAAATATAGTAACTTTAAAAAAATACAGAAGGAAACAAAAAAAATGAGTGTACTGGAAAAGTTTTCTCTTAAGGGTAAAACAGCGATTATAACAGGGGGAACGAGTGGACTTGGAAAGGCGATGGCAGAAGCACTTGCTGAAGCAGGAGCAGATATTTCAATAATAGGGAGAAGAAAAGAGTTAGGCCTTAAAGTTGAAAAAGAGATTTCTGAGAAAACAGGAAAAAAAGTTATATTTATAAATGGAGATGTGAGAAATATTGAAGATATTAAAAATTTTGTAAAAAAAACGATTGATGTCTTTGGGAAAATTGATATACTCATAAATTCTGCAGGTATTAACATAAGGAAGAATGCAGAAGAAGTTACAGATGAGGAAATAAGGGAAATGTTTGATACAAATTTTTTTGGGACATTTAATACATGTAAGATGGTCGGGAAACATATGATAGAAAGAAAATACGGGAGAATTATTAATATTGGTTCAATGTTGAGTTTTGTAACAATCCCTGGAAGAAGTATTTATTCCTCAACAAAAGGAGCAGTTCTGCAACTTACAAAAACACTTGCAGTTGAATGGGCTAAATATAATATTACTGTAAATTGTATATGTCCTGGAGTTTTTAATACACCTATAAATGAAAAGATTCTTAAAGACCCTGAAATTAAAAAATTTTTTCTTGAAAGAATACCTGCTGGAAGGATAGGGGAGCCAGAAGAGATTGGACCTCTTGCTGTTTTTCTTGCTTCTGATGCCTGTCCATTTTTGACCGGAAGTGCAATTTTGATAGATGGTGGATGGACATGTTTATAAAAAATGAAAAAGATTACAATTTTCTGCGATGGGAAAAAATGGCTTGTTGATAAGAGTATAAAGACATTTTCAACACATTTTGGAAATGTTGAAATTCCTGAAAAAATAAATGGGATAGAAATTTCAGAGATTAACAAAAAAAAATTTTATTTTTATAGACCCAGTATAGCAGAATTTATTTCTAAAATAAAAAGGAAGACCCAGATAATATACCCTAAGGATGTTGCTATAATTTTATTTTATTCGGATTTAAAAGAAACAGATAATGTTATTGAAGCAGGGACTGGCTCTGGTTCTTTATTAACAGGAATTATGTCAGTGGTAAAAAAAGGAAAGGTTATAACAATTGAGAGAAATGAAGAGTTTAAAGAAATTGCAATAAAGAATATAGAGAGTTTTTTTGGGAATTTACCTGAAAATTTAAAATTTATAACTGGAGATGTTTATGATGAAAATTTTAATATTGATGTAGAAGAGAAATGGGCTGATAAAATTTATCTTGATTTACCTGAACCATGGAGAGCAAAAAATCTTTTAAAATACTTGAAAAAAGGTGGAATTCTGGTAAACTATAATCCTCAAATAACACAGATAAAAAAGTTTATTGAGGGATTAGATGGATTTATTGATATAAATGTTTTTGAAATTCTTGAAAGAAAATGGCTTGTTGATGAGAAAAGGGCAAGACCAGTTGATTTAATGAGAGGGCATACAGGTTTTATAATGATAGCAAGGAAGGCAGAATGAAAGGAAAATATCCTGTTATTCAACTTGCACTTGATTTTGTTGATGAGAAAAGAGCATTAAAACTTGCCCAGGAGGCTATAAGCGCTGGTATTGAGTGGATTGAGGCAGGAACCCCTTTAATAAAATCATGCGGTATGGAGATAATAAGAAAATTGAGAAAAAAATTTCACGATAAGAAAATAATCGCTGATATGAAAATTATGGATGCAGGAAGAATTGAAGCAGAAATGGCTTTTAAGTCAGGAGCAGATATAGTTGTTGTTATGGGTAATTCATCAGACCAGACAATTAAAGAATGTATTGAGGCAGCAAAAAATTATGGTGGAGAAGTTATGGTTGATTTGATGGAAGAATCTGCAAATTTGAAGAGGGCAAAAGAGGTTGAAAAAATTGGAGCAAATTATATAGGAGTTCATATACCAATAGACCAGCAGATGACAGGAAAAATATCATTTGATTTTCTAAAAGAGGTTGTTAAAAATGTAAATATTCCTGTTGCAATTGCAGGGGGATTGAATTCGGAAAATGTTGTTGATGCAGTTAAAGCAGGTGCTTCAATTTTAATTATAGGAGGAGCAATAACAAAATCACCTGATGTAAAAAAGGCAGTAATGGATATTAGAAAGGCAATTGAAACAGGAAAACCTGTTGAAACAATTCTTTATAAAAGGGTAAATTTTGAAAATGTTAAAGAAATATTAAAAAGGGTCTCAACTGCAAATATTTCTGATGCTTTACACAGGACTGGATGGATAAAAGGAGTAAAACCAGTATTAAAAGAAAATTTTAAGATTGCTGGAAAATGTATAACCGTAAGAACATATCCAGGGGACTGGGCAAAACCAGTTGAGGCAATTGATATAGCAGAAGAGGGAGATGTAATTGTTATTGATGCTGGAGGAGTTGGACCTGCTTGCTGGGGAGAACTTGCAACAAATAGTGCAATAATTAAAAAACTTGAAGGGGTTGTTATTTATGGAGGAGTAAGAGATGTTGAAGAAATTATAAAACTTAAATTCCCTGTTTTTGCAAAAATAATATGTCCATCTGCAGGAGAACCAAGAGGTTTTGGAGAAATAAATATACCGGTAAAGATTGAAGGTCAGTTTATTTTTCCAGGTGACTGGATTGTAGGAGATTCTGATGGTGTAGTTGTTATTCCAAAGGATAAAGTTGTTGAAATTGCAAATAGGGCAATGGATGTTTTTGAGAGGGAAAATAGAATAAGAAAGGAAATTCTTGAGGGAGGTTCATTATCAAGTGTAATGGAACTTTTAAAATGGGAGAAACCAAAATGAATGAGATATTTAAAAAAGAGGAGATTGCTGAAAATATAAAAAAGATAGAGGTTTATGTTCCATTGATTGCAAAAAAAGCATTACCAGGACAGTTTATTGTTTTAAGAGTTGATGAAAAAGGAGAAAGAATACCATTAACAATAGCAGGGATAAACAGGGAAAAAGGAACAATTACATTGATTTTTCAGGAAGTAGGAACAACAACAGCAAAACTCGGTCTTTTAAATGAGAAAGATAGAATACTTGATATTGCAGGTCCCCTTGGAAATCCAACAGAAATAAAAAATTATGGTCATGTATGTATTATAGTTGGTGGAGTTGGTTCTGCCTTTGTTTTCTGGATGGCTGAAGAATTTAAGAAGAAAGGGAATAAATTAACAACTATAATTGGAGCAAGAAGTAAAAATTTAATAATACTTGAAAATGAAATGAGGCAGATAAGTGATAATCTATATATTTCAACAGATGATGGTAGTTATGGAGAAAAGGGATTTAATACTCATGTTCTTGAAAGATTACTTGAAAAAGGAGAAAAATTTGATTTGGTTTTAACAGCAGGACCTATACCAATGATGAAAAAGGTTGCTGAAATTACAAAAAGATATAATATAAAAACAATAGCAAGTTTAAATCCAATTATGGTTGATGGGACTGGAATGTGTGGCTGCTGCAGGGTAACTATTGGAGGTAAAACAAAATTTGCATGTGTTGATGGACCTGATTTTGATGCCCATCTTGTTGATTTTGATGAACTATTGAAAAGGACTTCTCTTTATAAGGAAAAAGAAAAAATCTCATATGAAAAATTTTTAAATTCAAAATGTCTGTGTAAAGATTAAAAGGATATTTCTGATTCTATTTTTTTCTTTATTTCTTCTGATTCCATCTTTAAAATACCCTTTTCATCAGATGGCTGATATTTAAGATATATTGTTGTAATTTCTCCTTCCCATATCCATTCATTTTCTGATTTATTTTTACCCTCTCCAAATTTTTCTATTGTTGCTGATTTTAAATTTTCAAAATTATCCTTCCCCTTTGTTTCAATAATCACACTTTCAAGTTGGTCTTTATAAAATGAATATATAATTTTTTCAAGTTTTGCCTTTCCTATCTGCAATACATCATCTGTTTTAACACATTCTTTTTGATTTCCTTCCTCCTTAATTACTTTTAAATTCTTTATTTCTCCTGTATTTGTTCCCCATTTTATATTTCTGAAACCATCCGGCTGATTTTTATATGTTTTTTGAGATTCCTTACTTCCATATCTATAATAACTTTCAGGAACCATTTTTGCTATTTCTTTAACTGCATTATCAACCATTATCATAACTGCCTCTGCTGTTGGTGTATTTTTATATTTCTCAAATCCACCTCCAAGAATAACACTACCAATTCCAGCACCTCCTGCAATTCCAACTTTTGATTTTGATGATTTGCCTTCAACTTTTGTAGAATTTATTATTCTTCTTGTTCTTACATCAATCAATCTTATAACTGCCTGAATATATGCTTCTTCTTTTTTAATTCCAATGCCTATTCCAAATGGTGTCGGTATTACAATTCCACCTCCTGATGTTCCTTCTGCATGTGGCTCAAAACCAGTTATTGCTCCAACAATAATTATATCTGCAACCTCAAATGTTCCCTTTTCAAGTTCTTTTTTACTCCAACCAGATTCTGAAAATTTAAATTCTTCTTCAAGGTCTTTTATTGCATCCTTTTCAACAACTATAAATTTACCGGTTTTAAAAAGAGCATCAACTATCATATCCCTTATTCCATCTCCCATTTCCCATGTTGCTTTTGGTGCTTTTACATCAAATCTTGCAACTGCTATTCTTGCTTTTGGTCCCTCATATTTAATAACCTCCTCAACAGTAGGTCCTTCTGATTTAATTTCTGTCTTAACCTGAGCAAACAAAGGAATTATAAAAAAAACCAAACATAAAATATTTTTTTTCATATTACACCTCCTTAATATGATACAAAGGACTTTAATAAATTTCTATAGCCACATAAAAACTGGGAGACATTCATTCTTTTTCTTCCTTCCATCTGCAATTCTTTTATCCTTAATGTCCCTTTTCCACATGCAACTTCTATATATTCATTTTCTATTTTTATTATTTCACCAGGCGACCCGAAATTTCCTTCTTTTTCTCCTATTTCTGTTTTATATATTTTAATGAGTTTTTTTGTTGAATTTGTGATGATGTATGTATAGGCAGTTGGCCATATTATAACTCCTCTAACAAGATTGTGTATTTTTTCTGAAGGGTTTTCCCATTTTATAAGTCCATCTTCTTTTTTCAATTTTGGAGCATAGGATGGAGTTCCTTTTTGTGGATATGTTTTTCCATTTTTTTTGATTATTTCTATACCTTCAATTAAAACATCCGATGCAATCTGAGAAAGTTTATTTTTAAGAGTAATGGCATTATCAATAGGCAAAATTTCAACTTCTTTCTGAATTATTATTTCTCCTGTATCAATTTTCTCATCCATTTTAATAATAGTTACCCCTGTTTTTGTCTCTCCATTTATTAAAGCCCATTCAATTGGTGCAGGTCCTCTATATTTTGGAAGAAGTGAAGGATGAACATTTATTGAAGCAATTTTTGGTATATTTATTAATGAAGAAGGCAGAATTTTACCATATGAAATAAGAACAATTAAATCAGGAGATAGTTTTTCAATTTTTTTTAAAAAATTCTCATCAAAAACCTCTGGCTGGAAAACATCTATTCCATTCATAATTGCCCATTCTTTTACAGGAGTTGGAAGTATTTTTAATCCCCTTCCTTTTGGTTTATCAGAAGCAGTAACAACACCTATAATTTGGTATTTTCTCTTTAAAATTTCAAGAGATGGCAGCCCAAAAATATCGCTTCCAAAAAATAATATTCTCATTTTTGAAATATTAATGCTCCTGCTGAAACTATTCCAGCATCAATTCCAAGACCAGCAGGAACAACTCTTAAATCTTTACATAATATTTTCATAGCCCTTTCTTTTATTGTCTTTTCAACTGTATCAAATAAAATTTTACCTGCCTGTGAAATACCTCCACCAATAATTATTATATCAGGGTTTAAAAGATTAACAAGACCGGAAAACATAGCACCAAGACATATTCCAACATCAATCCATATCTCTTTTGCGAATTCATCTCCATCATTATATGCCTCTGATATTGTTTTTGGGGTTATCTTACTTAAATCTCCATTTACAATTTGGTAAATTTTTGTTTTTCTCCCCTCTTTTATTCCATTTATTGCTCTTTCAACAATATAATCCCTTCCAACAAATCTTTCAATACATCCATAATTTCCACATTTACATCTTGGACCTTTATAATCTATTGGTATATGACCTATTTCAACAGCAGAATATTTACCTCCTCTTAAAAGTTTTCCATCCTTTACAATTCCTCCTCCAAGTCCAGTCCCAAGTGTTATACATATCATTGTTTTTGAACCTTTACCTGCTCCGAAAAGGTATTCACCCCATGCAATTGTATTCACATCATTTTCAACGATAACTTCCTTTTTAAATTTTTCCTCAAATATTTTTTTCAGATTTAAATTATGCCATCCAGGTAAATTTGGTGCTTCATAAACAATTCCTTGGTCATCAACAACTCCCGGTGTTCCTATTCCAATTCCTTCTATATCATCCTCATATGAAAATTCAATTGCTTTTTCAATCTGTGATAGGACAATATCCCTGTCATTTTTTTCTGCAAGTGTGGGGAATTGTTCTTTTTTTAAAATTTCTCCTTTTTCATTAACAAGACCCGCTTTTATATATGTCCCTCCTAAATCAATACCAACTGCCTTTTTCATATCTTCCTCCTTGTGAAATTTTGTTTATAATGATATATTATTTATTGGGTATTAGTCAAAATTGGAGGGCTTATGGTTAAGATAGATTTAAAAGAATTTTCAGGGATTGTTACAGGAGGAGCAAGTGGTATAGGAAAGGCAATTGTTAAAAAATTACTTGAAGCAGGTGCTATTGTTGTAATTGCTGATATAAATGAAAATGAAGGGAGAAAAACACTTGAGGAATTAAATGAATTTAAGGATAAACTTGAATTTATAAAAACAGATGTTTCAAAAAAAATTGAAGTTGAAAATCTTGTAAAAAAAACAATTGAAAAGTTTAAAAAGATTGATTACCTTGTAAATAATGCAGGAATATTGATACCGCGGCTTCTTGTTGACCCTCAAGGGAAAGAAGAAATTACAGAAGAAATTTTTGATAAGATGGTTAATATAAATCAAAAGGGATATCTATTATGTGCTCAAGCAGTAGCAAGAGAAATGATAAAAAAAAGAAAAGGAGTGATAGTAAATATGGCTTCTGAATCTGCACTTGAAGGTTCTGAGGGTCAGAGTGTTTATGCAGCAACAAAGGCAGCAATATATTCTTTTACAAGAAGTTGGGCAAAAGAACTTGGAAAATACAATATCAGGGTAGTGGGAGTAGCCCCTGGCATACTTGAACCAACTGCTTTAAGGAATCTTGAATATGAAAGAGCACTTGCCTATACAAGAGGAATAACTGTTGAAGAATTGAGAAAATCATATGAAAAAGTTTCAATCCCATTAAAAAGAGTTGGGAAACTTGAGGAGGTTGCAAACCTTGTATGTTTTTTAATTTCTGACCTTGCAAGTTATATTACAGGAACAACAATAAATATTTCAGGAGGGAAGTCAAGAGGATGAAAAAATATATACCAGAAGATACAATAAAAAGATTGCCTGTTTATTTAAGGAATTTACTTGAAATGAAAAAAAAAGGGGAAAAAATTGTTTCTTCAAAAAAAATAACAGCATCTTTAAATATTTTACCAGAACAATTCAGAAAGGACCTATCTTATTTTGGAACATTTGGTAAAAGAGGAGTTGGTTATGAGGTTGATAAACTTATAAAAATTCTTGAAAAAATAATTGGTATAGATAGAGAAATAAAGGTTATTCTTGTTGGGGTGGGAAGATTGGGTTCTGCCTTACTTAAATATAAAGGGTTTTCAATTTTAAATATGAAAATTGTTTGCGCATTTGATAGTGATCCGAAAAAAATTGGTAAACTAATTGACGGTATTAAAATTGAAGATATAAACAAAATGGATAAATTTATAAAAAAAGAAAAGATTAAAGTTGGTATAATAACTGTTCCTGCTTCAAGTGCTCAAGAAGTTGCTGAAAAAATGGTAAAATCTGGTATAAAAGCAATTTTAAATTTTGCTCCCACAATTTTAAATTTGCCTGTAAGTATTCATGTAAATTATGTGGATATGGCTTCTGAACTTGGTTCTTTAATATTTAAACTCAAAAATTTATAAATCCTTTATTGCCTCTTCATTCAATCTTTTTGCTGTTTTTATAGCATCATTCACTGCAAAACTCCATCCATAACAGAGACCAACAAGTCCAATTATGGTAAGAATATATGGAGATTTTGGTTTACTCTCTTTTGCTTTTGGAGTTTCTTTTTCTTTTGCCTCTTCCTCTATAACAACCCCTTCTTCTGTCATCTGAACAGGTTTATTTTCTTCAATAACACTTATTCCCCCACCTTTTGAAGGGACACCTTTAACCCAGAATGTGATACCAAGAGAAAGCAAAACAATACTTATTATAATTGTAAGTCCAATAGATGTTGCCTTTCCAAATTGCCCATTGTAAATCTGACCAAGTCCTGGGCAAACACTTGATAAAACACCTGCAAGACCTGATGATTTTTGTTCATATTTCAATCTTATTTTTAAACGAACCTTTTCTTCTTCAATAATTCTATTTTTTTCTTCATCTGTAAGTCCCATTTTTCCCCTCCTATTTAAAATTTATCATATTCCCATTTTAAATTTTTAATCTTTTCAAAAAGTTCATTGAGTATTTTATAGTTTTTTTCTATTGGCATAAAAATCATAAATACATCTATTGATTCACCCTTTGATAATTTTTTCTTTGGAGGAACACTATTTATAAATATGAAATTTTCTCCTTTACCGAGTATAACAGCAGGAGCAATTAAACCTCCTCCTTCTCCTTTTCCTGTATTAGCAAAAATCCAGTTTGCCTGACCGATTTTTGTTTTTTGTGTTTTTTCAAGTTTATAAGTCATAATTTTCCCTTTTTCAGGGATTGTGTAATATTTATATGGCTGGTATGCATTTTCCATTGCCCAGTTTATTCCACATTCTGAAACTCCCTCTCCATTATAGATAAATTTTGAGTAAATTGCTAAAAAAGGATACTCTTCCCTTATCTCTAAAAAAAGAACCAGAGAATAATCTGAATATTCACTTTTATCATCTCCAAGAGCATATGTTGCTTTTATTATTTTTCTCTTAGGTTCATCTTTTACAACTTTCACTTCTTTGGTTCTTTTTACTATTAACTCCTTTTTTTTTGTAAAATCCTGTGCAGCAAAATAAAGCATATTCCCATTTGAAATTATACTCTGTGGTTGGACAAGGAAATTATTTTCTTCTGTAATAAGAAGAACATCTTTTTCTGGAGTAAATTTATATCCAAATTTTACAACTGAAAAACCACTTTCAACAAAAAATAAAATTAGAAAAATTAAAAAAATTTTATATTTCATCTCCCCCCTCCTTTTTTGTTTTTTAATATACCACTTTTATTTTTTTGTCAAGTTTTTTTAACCTCTGTTTTTTTAAGTTTAATAATCTTTGATGGTTAGTAATTTAAGTTAGAGAAATAAAAATTTTTAGGATTTAAAGAATCAAATTTGAATCCATTTTCAAAAAGAAATTTCCGTATTTCAAGGCAAATATGGCACTTATTTATATAACCATCTTTTCTTTTATAACCTTCGCTCTCAGCCCATAATAAAAACTGATAAATATCTGTAAATAATAGTTCAAGAATTTTATCCTTTTTAATATCCCCTTTAATAATATTTTCAAATTTTCCAATTGTTATTCCTGAACAAAAACTTGTAAGATAATTTCCATAAAGGTCAATATGAATATGGTATGGATTTAAAAAATCAAAAGTACAGTTTTGACCTTTAAATTTTTCAGGTGGAAATTTTAAAAAGAAATCATTAAGTGTAAATAAACATTTTCCCTTTGGAACAATATAATTGCCGAGAAACTTTAAAAATTCATTCCTGCCAACAATTTCAAGTGCTTCCTCAAATTTTAAGGTTCCTTTTATTCCCTTTTCCTTCAAAATTTTATATCCGCTAAAAGTATAAAAGGTAACATTTTCTCTTCCCAATATTTCAATTGATTTTTCCATCGCTATTTCAAAATTTTCAATTGGAACTTTATCAATATAAAAAATTGAATAACTTAACATTATTGAAGAAAGGCCTGCTTCTTTTAATTTTCTTAATTTTTCTTCTGCAATTTCATGATTTTTTGCCCAGTAACAATTTGTCTCAATGAAAAATGGAATATCCTTTTTCTTACATATTTTTATACATTCTAAAAGCAAGGGAAAATTCATAAATGGCTCCCCTCCTGTTAAATGAAGTGAATGAAATTTAGGTATTTTACTCAATAAATCTATATATTTCTCAAAATCCTCAATTTTAATCCATCCAGTCCAGTTTCCTCTGCAATTATAAAGACAGTGTATACAGGACAGATTACATTGATATGATAAAATTATTCCTCCTGAATATGGTAATGGAATTTTCATTTTATTTCCTTTTTAATAATTTTACTATTAATCTTATAAAAGTGGTATAATTTTCATAAAATACATAAGGAGGGAATATGGATTTAAAGGAAAAGGTTGAAGATACAATGAAGGATGTAAGGGAATTTTTGCAGGCAGAGGGTGGTGATTGTGAAATTGTTGAAGCAAAGGATGGAATTGTAAAGGTAAGATTGGTAGGAACATGTCGTGGATGCCCATTTTCACAGATCACCTTAAAGATGAGAATAGAAGCAATAATCAAAGAGAGAGTCCCCGAAGTAAAAGAAGTTGTAGAAGTTGAAGAATGAATAAAAAATTGAAAAAACTGAAAGATTATATTAAAAAACTGAAAAAAGTGGTTGTGGCATATTCAGGAGGCGTTGATAGCACATTCCTTTTAAAAATTGCATCTGAAATACTTGGAAAGGATAATGTAATAGCAGTTATTGGTGTTTCACCAACTTATACTGAAGAAGAAAGAAAATTTGCTGAAAAATTCTGCAGGGATAATGGGATTAAGTATTTTTTGATTGAAACAGAGGAATTTAAAAATCAAGAATTTAAAAAAAATACTCCTTTAAGATGCTTCTGGTGTAAGAAGGAACTTTTTGGTAAGATTGAAGAAATAAGAAAAAATTTAAACTTTGATTATATTATAGATGGAACAAATAAGGATGATGAAAAGGATTATAGACCCGGCGAGAAAGCAAAAGAGATTTATAATGTAATTTCTCCTTTAAGAGAATGCGGTTTAACAAAAATGGATATAAGAGAAATTTCAAGGAAGATGAATTTACCGACATGGAATAAACCACAGATGGCATGCCTTGCTTCAAGAATACCTTATGGAGAAGAAATAATAGAGGATAGATTGAAAAGAATTGAAGAAGGAGAAAAATTTTTATATTCACTTGGATTTAAAATTGTGAGAATAAGGGATTATAATCAACTTGCAAGAATAGAGGTGGATAAAGATGAAATAGAAAATTTGATAAAATTTAAGGATAAAATTGTTAAAAAAATGAAGAAACTTGGGTATAAATATATTACAGTGGACCTTGAAGGATATAGGACAGGTAGTATGAATGAGATTTTAAAAGGGGGTTAGTATGGTAAATGCATCTGAATTAAGAACTGGACAGATTATAAAAAGGGAAGGTAAATTATATAAAGTTCTTGAAGTTGAAACAAAGGCAAGGACAGCACAATTTTCAAGTTATACACATCTTAAACTTCAGGATTTAAAAACAGGTCATGTTTATGATTTAAGGGTAAGCCCTGATGAAAAAATTGAGGATCTGGAAATAGAAGAACTTGAAATGGAATACAGTTATTCTGATAATGAAAATTTATATTTTATACATCCAGAAACATTTGAAATAATTGAATTGCCTCTGCATACTATTGGTGATTTTAAGGATTTTATAAAAGAAGGAGTGAAATTAACTGTTCAGATTTATGAAGGTAATCCAATAAGCGTTGTTATACCAGAATATGTGGATTTAAAAGTTGTTACAACAGGTGAAGGGATAAGGGGAGATACAGATAGCACATGGAAAAGCGCAGTCCTTGAAAATGGAATGGAAATACTTGTTCCTCAATTTATAAAAGAAGGAGACACTGTAAGGGTATCAACAAAAACAAAAGAATATATTGAAAGGGTTCATAAATGACTTGAATTTTAAAAAATTTTTTGGTATAATTATAAAATATATGGGCAGGTGGCCGAGTGGACAATGGCAGCAGACTGTAAATCTGCCGGCTTTATGCCTTCGGAGGTTCGAATCCTTCCCTGCCCACCTCTGGTTCTTTGATAAACTGTATCTGAAAATTGAAAAAATTAGTTTAGGGTATGTGGAAGGATTCGAAAGGAGGCACGTTTTGAAATTGCGACCAATAGAAGCAATTTCAGTGCCGGATGGCCGACCGTAGCCCGTATTCGCGGTAAGCGAATAAAATAAAAACGGGCGGAGGCGCCGAATCCTTCCCTGCCCACCTCTGTCTTAATAAAGGAGATGCGGGGTTGGTTTAATGGTAAAACATCAGCCTTCCAAGCTGAGGATACGGGTTCGATTCCCGTACCCCGCTATCCAAAGGAGAAATAAATGAAAGTTGAAATAAATAGAAAAAATGAGATTGAAGTTGAAATGTTTTTTGAAATAGGTAAAGAGGAAATTGAAGAAGAGAAAAAGAGGGTAATAAAAGAAATTAAAAAAGAGGCAGAAGTTGAGGGTTTCAGAAAGGGTAAAGTTCCAGAAAACATAATTGAAAAGAAATTTCAGGATTTAATAAGAGAAAATATTTTCAAAAATCTTGTTTCAAGAAGTTATGTTGAAACAGTAAAAAAAGAAAATTTTACTCCTATAATTGAACCCGAAATTTATGATGTTGAATTTACAGATGAAAAACTCTCATTTAAAATTGGAATTGAATTAAAGCCAAATGTTGAAATAAAGAAATATAAGGGGATACCTGTAAAAAAAGTTGAACCCAAAAAGGTAGAAGAAAAAGATGTAGAAAATGCACTTAAAGAACTTGAAAAAAGACCTGAATTTGCTGCTTCTATAATTGACCTTGAAAAAAGAAATATGTGGAAAAAAAGAATTAGGGAGGAACTTGAAGCAAGGGAAATAGAGAAAGCAAAAATTGAGGAGGAAAATCAGTTATGGGACCAACTTTTTAAAAATTCAAAATTTATATTACCTGAAAAACTTATCAATAAAAGAGCATCTAAATATACAGAATACCAGTTAAGAAGGATAGATTTAAGGGGTAAAACAAAAGAAGAAATAGAGAATTATGCAAATGAGATTTTTAAGATTGTTAAACCATATGCTGAAAATGAGGTAAAAAAATATTTTATACTTGATAAGATAGCAGAAATTGAAAATATAAATGTTGATGAAAAAGAGATAGATGAAAGGATAGAAATTTTTAGCAGAAATCTTGGAAGGCCATTTGATGAAATTAAAAATGAACTTTTGAAAAATGGAGAGATTGAAAATATAAGAGATGAAATAAGAATTGACAAGGCATATAAAATTGTTAAAGATAATATCAATTATATAGAAAGGATTGTTTTACCAGGGGAGAATAAAAAAATATGAAAGAACAACTTATACCATATGTGATTGAGACAACAGAAAGAGGTGAAAGAGCATATGATATTTATTCTCGTTTATTGAAGGATAGAATTATTTTTCTTGGCTCTCCAATAACCGACCATGTTTCAAATATAATAATTGCTGAATTACTCTTTTTGCAGAATGAAGACCCAAAAAAGGATATTCATCTATATTTAAATACTCCAGGTGGTTCAATAACAGCAGGGCTTGCAATTTATGATACAATGCAATATGTTTCTTGTGATGTATGCACTTATTGTATAGGTCAGGCAGCAAGTATGGGAGCAGTTTTACTTGCAGGAGGGACAAAAGGAAAGAGATTTTTACTTCCGCATAGTAGAGTTTTAATTCATCAACCATGGGGTGGAGTAGAAGGAAGTGTTATAGATGTAAGTATTCATACAAAGGAAATGATAAGATTGAGACAGATAATAAATGAGATTCTATCATTACATACTGGACAGCCAATTAAAAAAATAGAAAAGGATACAGAAAGAGATTATTTTATGAGTTCTGAAGAAGCAATTGAGTATGGCCTTGCTGATAAAATTATAGAACCAACCAAACTTAAAAAATAAAAATGGCTATATTAAAAAAACTTGAAACTAAAATAAAAAGAAAAAATGCTCCTGCTTTACCATTGAGGGACCTTATAATTTTTCCCAATATGGTTGTTCCCCTTTTTGTTGGAAGGGCAAAATCATTGAATAGTGTTGAAGAGTCAATTTCAAATGAAGGTAATCTTATTGTTGTTTTTCAGAAAGACCCAAATATTGAAGACCCAAAATATGAGGATATATATTCCACAGGTGTTCTTACAAAAATAATTCAGAGTTTAAGGGAAACAACAGGAGTGATGAAAATACTTGTTGAGGTTATTGAAAGGGTTAAAATAACTGAATTTTTAACTTATAAGAATTATTTTGCAGTAAATTTTGATTTTATTAAGGAAGAGTATCAAACAGATACTGAAACAGAAGCATTAACAAGGGTTTTACTTGATTTATTACAGAAGTATCTCAATTTAAATTTGTCTGTTCCAAAAGAATTATATACAACAATCTCAACAATGGACAATTCTTCAAAAATATGTGATGCAATTGCTGGATATTTACCATTAAAACTTAAAGATAAGGCAGTTGTTCTTGAAACAATATCTTTAAAGGATAGATTAAAAGCACTTATTGAGATATTAAACAGGGAGGTTGAAGTTCTTGAAGTTCAGAAGAAAATTCAGGATAAAGTTGTTAAAAAAATAGAGGATACACAGAGGCAATATATACTGACTGAACAACTCAAGCAGATACAGAGAGAACTTGGGAAAGAAGAAGAAACTCCTGAAATTGCTGAATTGAAGGAAAAAATTAAAAAAGCAAATATGCCTAAAAATGTTGAAGAAAAAGCACTTGAAGAGTTAAATCGTCTCAGTAAAATGATGCCACTTTCACCTGAAGCAACTGTATCAAGAACATATATTGAATGGCTTGTAAGTTTACCATGGAGTATATCTACCGAAGATAATCTTGATATAAAGCATGCAAAAGAAATTCTTGACGAAGACCATTATGGACTTGAAAAGGTTAAAGAAAGAATTTTGGAATATCTTGCAGTTAGGAAAAGAACTGATTCATTAAGGGGTCCAATTCTCTGTTTTGTTGGACCTCCTGGAGTTGGTAAGACATCTCTTGGTAAATCAATAGCACGGGCTCTTGGTAGAAAATTTGTAAGGGTTTCACTTGGGGGTATAAGGGATGAGGCAGAAATTAGGGGTCACAGAAGAACCTATATTGGTGCTTTACCTGGTAGAATAATACAATCAATGAGAAAAGCAGGTGTTAACAATCCAGTATTTCTACTTGATGAAATTGATAAACTTGGAAAGGACTTCAGGGGAGACCCTGCGAGTGCATTACTTGAAGTTCTTGACCCTGAACAGAATAAAAACTTTTCTGACCATTATCTTGAAGTTGAGTTTGACCTATCAAAAGTTTTATTTATAACAACAGCAAATACAGAATTTACAATTCCACCACCACTATTAGATAGAATGGAAGTTATATCACTTCCTGGATATACAATATGGGAAAAAAAAGAAATTGCAAAAAATTTCCTTCTTCCAAGGCAGATGAAAGAGCATGGTTTGAATGAAAATAATTTAAAAATTTCAGATGAAGCAATTTTTAAGATAATAAAGAATTACACAAGAGAAGCAGGAGTTAGAAATCTTGAAAGGGAAATCGCAAATATATGCAGGAAGGTAACAAAAGAAATAGTTGAAACAGAAAAAGAAGGACCGTATTTAATAACAGCAAAAAATATAGAAAAGTATTTAGGACCTGAAAAATATACTTCACTTGAGATAGAAAAAGTTAATAAAATTGGAGTTGCAACAGGTATGGCATGGACTGAATATGGTGGAGAAATTATATTTACTGAAGTTTTAACAATGAAAGGGAAAGGAGATTTAATACTTACAGGACAACTTGGAGATGTTATGAAGGAATCTGCCCGTGCTGCTTTAAGTTATGTGCGTGCTCATAGTGAAGAACTTGGAATTAATCCTGATTTTTATAAAGAGATAGATATTCATATTCATGTTCCAGAAGGGGCAATTCCAAAAGATGGCCCTTCTGCTGGAGTTACAATTGTTACTGCTTTGGTTTCCTGTTTAACAAATAGACCTGTTGATGCAAGTGTTGCAATGACAGGAGAAATAACATTGCAGGGTAAAGTTTTAAAAATTGGAGGACTTAAGGCAAAAATACTTGCTGCACATAGGGCTGGAATAAAAAAAGTAATAATTCCAAAAGAAAATGACAAAGACCTTGTTGAAATACCCAAAAAAGTTAAAGAATCACTCCAAATAATTGAAGTAGAAGATATAAAAGAAGTTTTAAAACATGCAATTATTTAAAAGGAGGATAATGTGAAAAAACATAAATTATTTACACCTGGCCCAACAAGTATTCCTGAAGAAGTTTTACTTGAAATGGCAAAACCAATTATGCATCATAGAACAGAAGAATTTTTAAGTATAGCAAAGGAAGTTTTTGAGGGTCTAAAATACTTATTTCAAACAAAAAATGATGTTTTAATTATGGCCTCTTCTGGAACAGGAGCAATGGAAGCAAGTATAGTTAATCTTTTTTCAAAAGGAGAAAAAATAATAGTTGTAAATGGTGGCAAATTTGGAGAAAGATTTGTTGAAATAGGGAAAGCATATGGACTTAATGTTGTTGATGTAAAGGTTGAGTGGGGAAAAACTCTTAAAAAAGAAGAACTTGAAAAAATTATTGAAGAGAATAAAGATGCAAAAGGTGTATTTGTAAATTTATGCGAAACATCAACAGCAACACATTTTGATGTAAAAGGTTTCGGAGAAATTGTTTCAAAATATGAAGATATAGTTCTTGTTGTTGATGCGATAAGTAGCCTTGGAGCAGTTCCCTGTTATATGGATGAATGGAAAATAGATTGTTTAATTACTGGCTCTCAGAAGGCATTTATGCTACCACCAGGACTTTCTTTTATATCTTTAAGTGAAAAGGCATGGAATAAAACAAAAAATTCAGATTTACCAAAATATTACTTTGATTTAAAAAAGTATAGAAAAACACTCGAAAAATTTGATTTTCCATTCACAATCCCTGTATCTTTAATAGTTGGCTTAAAAAAATCAATTGAAATTATAAAGGGATATACACTTGAAAAAATATGGGAAGAGCATAAAAAAAGAGCAGAAGCAACAAGAAGAGCAATTATTTCAATGGGGCTTTCTCTTCTTTCTTCTTCTCCCTCAGATGCTTTAACTGCAATTTTATTACCCGATGGAATAGATGGAGACCAAATTATAAAATTTATAAGGAAAAATTATGGTATTTCAATTGCAGGTGGTCAGGATAAATTAAAGGGAAAAATTGTAAGAATTTCTCATCTTGGATGGCAGGATGAATTTGATGTTTTAACTGCTATAACCGCTCTTGGAATTGGGCTTGAAAAATTTGGATATAAGGTTGACATAGGAAAGGGAATAGAAAAAGCAAAAGAAGTTCTTTTCTCATAAATGTTCAATAAATTAATCAAAAATAATCAAAGTAGAGAATATTATGGCTATATTGAGGGATGGGTAAGTATTATAGGTAATATTTTTCTTTTTGGTGTTAAGTTTATATTTGGTGTTATTCTAAAAAGTATATCTTTAATTGCAGAGGCATTCCATTCACTTTCAGATGTTTTGACTTCTTTGGTAGTTGTAATAAGTTTTAAATTAAGTAAAAAACCAGCAGATGAAAAACATCCATTTGGTCATGGAAGAATTGAGAAAATAGCAACTTTAATTATCGCTTTCTTATTAATTTTTGCTGGTATTGACCTTGCAAAAATTTCTATTACAAGAATTATACATCCCCATATAATAAATCCAAATATTTTTGTAATTCTTTTTATGTTTTTTTCATTTTTTTTTAAAGAATGGATGACAAGATTTTCCTTTTTCCTTGGTAAAAAAATAAATTCAGGAATTCTTATTGCAGATGGATGGCATCATAGATTGGATGGAATTGCTTCATTAATTGTTGGTTTTGGTCTTATTTTTATCAAAAAGGGTATTTATTTTTTAGATGGAATACTTGGGGTAATTGTTGTTTGTTTTATTTTATGGGTCTCTTTTGATTTAATTAGAAAAACATCAAGTTCATTGATAGGAGAAGCACCTGATGAAGAGATTATCAAAGAAATAGATAAAATTATATCCTCAACTCCAGAAATTATAAGTTCTCATGATTTAAGGGTTCATGATTATGGGAATAAAAAAATTATATCTCTGCATATTGAAGTGGAAAAAAATTTATCTTTAAAACAGGCACATGAAATTGCTTTTTCTCTTCAGAATAAGTTGAAGGAGAAAATTGAAAATTCGGAAGTATCTGTTCATGTTGACCCCTCTGGAGAAAAAGAAGATTAAAAAGCCCGTTCCGGCGTAGAGATTTTCCCTTTGAGACCCGTAATTTAAAGTGGGTGCCTCCCCGGATGGTTTTGACTTTTCGCTCTCTGGCGAACCTGTCAGCCCCATCCGGCCTTGGCTCCCAATTATAGGTCGTTGGCTCAAGGGTTTCTAATCTCCGCGACCGGAACAGGCATATATATTTTACCTTTTTTAAAATAAAAAGTAAAATCTTTTTATGATATATTACACAAAAAGTCCAAAAGAAACAATAAAACTTGGAAAAAAAATAGCAAAATATTTAAAAAAAGGTGATATTATTGGTTTTATTGGAGAACTTGGAAGCGGAAAAACAACGATTATAAAAGGTATTGTTAAACATTTTTCTAATTCAGATGTTTATAGTCCATCCTTTATTATAGTAAATGAATATCAAGGCAAAATACCCATTTTTCATTTTGACCTTTATAGAATTAAAGATTTTGATGAACTTATTGATATTGGGTGGGAAGATTATATTGATAAAGGGATTATTTTAATTGAATGGGCTGAAAAAATAAAAAAAAATTTGCCAAAAAATATAATTTGGGTAAAAATAAATATAATTGGAAAGAAAAAAAGAAAAATTGAAATAAAAAATTTAAAAGGAGAGGAAAGATGACAAGTAGAGAAAGAATATTAAGAGTTTTAAATCATCAAATCCCTGATAGAGTTCCAATACATGATAGTCCATGGGGAGCAACTGTAAGAAGATGGTATAAAGAAGGGCTTCCAGAAGATACAAACCCAGCAGAATATTTTGGATATGAATTTGAATTTTTTGGTGCAGATACAACTCCAAGATTTCCTGTTAAAGTTATAGAAAAAAACGAAGAATATATCATAACAACAACACCAACTGGAGGGAAAAGAAGGAATCACAGGGACTATTCAACAACTCCAGAAATAATTGACTGGCCTATAAAAACAAAAGATGACTGGAAGGAAATAAAAAAATTGTTAATGCCTGACTGGACACGTGTTGACTGGGCAACTGGTTTGGCAAGGAATAAAACTGCTTATGAAGAAGGGAAATTCTGTGTTTTTTCAGGTGGATATGGATATGATATTTTACAGAGTTATATGAAATCAGAGCAACTTTTAATAACAATGGTTGAAGACCCTGACTGGGTTAAAGAAATGATTATGACTCTTGCAGAACTTACTCTTGTTATGGCTGATTTAATGATAAGAAATGGATTTAAATTTGATGGTGCTTTTATGTTTAATGATATGGGATATAGAAATGGACTTTTATTTTCTCCTGATACATATATGAAAACACACTATGAAGCAGATAAAATTGTTTATGAATATTTTCATTCAAAAGGGATGAAAGTTTTTCTTCATAGTTGTGGAAATGTAAAAGAATTGATACCAATTTTAATTGAAGTTGGTCTTGATTGTCTCCAGCCACTTGAAGTTAAAGCAGGAATGGATTTAATTGAATTGAAGGAAAAATATGGAGATAAACTTTCTTTTATGGGTGGGATAGATGTGAGATTGATGTCAGACCCGGATCCAACAAAAATTGAAGAGGAAATAAAGAGAAAATTTGAAGTTGCAAAGAAAAATGGTGGATATATTTATCATTCAGACCATTCTGTTCCAAAAGATGTAAGTTTCCAGCAATATTGTCATGTAATTGAACTTGTTAAAAAATATGGTATATATCCAGAATATGAAGAAATAGAAAAACAGGAAAGGGAAAAGATTGTTGTTAAAGAAGAAAAGGAAGAAAAAACTCAAGTTCCTGAAAAGAAAAAAGGGATTTTCAAGAAAAGAGCAAAACAGGAAAAACAGGCAGAAGCAGAAAAAACAACAGAAGTAGAGAAACCCGTTGAAGAAGAGAGAAAAGAAAAGAAAAAATTTTCTTTATTCGGTAAGAAAAAACAATAATAAATTTTAAAAAAGAGGAGGGAAAAATGAAATGCGGAGTTCAATTGTATACTTTAAGGGACTCCTGTAAATCAGTTGAAACAACTACCAATACACTAAAAAGAGTTAAAGAAATTGGTTATAGATATGTTCAGATTTCTGCAGTAAGTGAGCCAAAAGATGTAAAGGAACTAAAAAAAATACTTGATGACACAGGGTTAATTGCTGTTTCCACTCATACGAGTTATGAAAGAATTATTAAAGAGACGGAAAAAGTTATTGATGAACATAAAATTCTTGGTTGTGAAGCAATTTTCTGTCCAGGATTACCACTTGAATTGCACAATAAAGAGGGATATTTAAAGGTTGCTGAAGAATTTAATAGAATAATAGGAAAAATTAAAGAAAATGGGCTTATTCTCGGATATCATAATCACGGGATTGAATTTGAAAGATATGATGGAAAAACAGGGCTTGAGATTTTACTTGATAATTGTTTAGAACTTGAAGCAGAAATTGATACTTACTGGGTTCAATATGGAGGAGGAGACCCTTCATATTGGATAGAAAAATATAAAGGAAGGGTGAGTCAGGTTCATTTTAAGGATATGGGAATAATTAAAAATCAACAGGTTATGCCACCAATAGGAGATGGAAATTTAAACTGGGAAAGAATTATAAAGGCATGTAAAAAAGCAAAAGTAAAATATGTCCTTATTGAAATGGACAATCCCACTATTGACCCATTTGAAGCATTGAAGAAAAGTTTAGAAAATTTAAAAAATTTTGGTATTAAGACTTGAATTTAATCGCTGATTTTATAAAGGCAGAAAATAATGGATGTGGTTTAAATGGTTTTGACTTAAATTCTGGATGGAATTGAACTGCAACAAAAAATGGGTGTTCATTTAATTCTATAATTTCAACCAAATCTTTTTCAGGATATATGCCTGCAATAATAATACCATTTTTTTCAAACAGTTCTCTGTATTTATTATTAAACTCATATCTATGTCTGTGTCTCTCATAAATTTTTGTTTTTTTATATACTTTATATGATATTGTCCCCTTTTTTAAAATACATGGATAGGCACCTAGTCGCATTGTTCCACCTTTTTCTTTTATACTTCTCTGTTTTGGAAGCAAATGAATGACAGGGTTTTTTGTTTTTGGATTAAATTCAGTGCTTGAAGCATCAGAAAGTCCACAAACATTTCTTGCAAATTCAATTGTTGCACACTGCATGCCAAGACATATACCTAAAAATGGAATTTTGTTTTCCCTTGCAAATCTTATACTTTCAATTATTCCTTCTGTTCCTCTAATGCCAAAACCTCCTGGAACTATTATTCCTGATACATCTTTTAAAAATTTTTCAGCACCTTCTTTTTCTACCAACTCTGAATCAACCTTTTCAAAAATAACCTTACATTTATTCGCAATCCCTCCGTGAATAAGTGCCTCATATATTGATTTATAGGAATCCTGAAGTTTTATATATTTCCCAACAACCCCAATTTTTATTTCTTTTTCAGGATTTCTTAATATGTTTACTATTTTTTTCCATTTATTGAGGTCCTTATTTTTTCTTCTTTTTAAATTCAAATACTTCAAAATAATTAAATCAAGTTTTTCCCTTGAAAATATTAAAGGGATTTCATAAATAAGGTCTGTATCAATCGCCTGAATAACCGCCTCTTTTTTTACATTACAGAATAAAGCGATTTTTTCTTTTATATCATCTGTTAATTCTTTTTCTGTTCTGCAGAGTAAAATTTTTGGCTGTATCCCAATTTCCCTCAATCTACCCACACTATGCTGTGTTGGTTTTGTTTTAATTTCATCTGCTGCTTTAATATATGGAACAAGAGTTAAATGTATATGAAGTGTATCTTCTTCTGGCAAAGTTATCTGTATCTGCCTTGTTGCTTCAAGAAATGGTAAACTTTCAATATCTCCAACAGTTCCACCAATTTCAGTTATTATTATATCTGCATTCTTTTTTAGAGCAAAAATTCTCTCTTTTATCTCATTTGTTATATGAGGAACAACCTGAACTGTTTTACCAAGATATTCTCCTTTTCTCTCTTTTTCAATAACAGAATAATAAATCTGACCGCTTGTTGCATTATTTTTATGACTCATTTTTGCATTTGTAAATCTTTCATAATGTCCAAGGTCAAGGTCTGTTTCTGCTCCATCATCAGTAACATATACTTCACCATGTTGAAATGGACTCATTGTTCCAGGGTCAACATTTATATACGGGTCAAATTTCAAAAAAGTTACCTTATATCCATGTGCTTCAAGTAATGCACCAATAGAAGCAGAGGCAATACCTTTCCCAAGAGAAGAAACTACTCCACCTGTTACAAAAATAAATTTTTTACTCATATTTCTTTTCCTTTATTATCCTTTTAATGTCTTCTAAACTATCAACAGATGGAGAATCATTTTTTACTATAACTGTTTTAATTTTATATCCATTTTCAATAATCCTCAACTGTTCAAGTTTTTCAATATTTTCAAGGAATGATAATGGTAAAGAGGCAAATTTTAAAAGAAAACTTTTCCTGAAAACATAAATACCTATGTGTTTGTAAAAGATAACTTTTTTGTTTTTTGTTAAGTTATCCTCTGAAAAATAGATTCTTGGATAGGGTATTAAAGAGCGGGAGAAATATAAAGCATAATTATTTTTGTCTATAACTGTCTTAACTATATTTGTATCATAGAGTTCTTCTTTTTTTCTTATTTTTGTCAATGAAGTTACAACATATTCTTTTTTATTTTTCATCAACTCAATAACTGGCTTTTCTATCGCTTCTTTTGGTATAAATGGTTCATCTGCCTGAAGATTTACAACTATTTCACAATCAATTTTTTTCGCGACTTCAGCAACTCTGTCACTTCCACTTTTACAATAAGGAGATGTAAAAATAACTTTTGCTCCAAATTTTTCACATTCCCTTTTTATTCTTTCATCATCCGTTGCAACAATTATTTCATAGAAATATTTTTTACATAATTTTGCTCTTTCATATACCCTTTGAAGAATTGACTTTCCATTTATTTCATAAAGAACCTTTCCAGGCAATCTCTCAGAACCATATCTTGCAGGGATAACGCAGATAATTTTTTCTTTCATTTTATCTTCTCTATAGAAATATTTTTATAATTTTCTTCAAAAAATTCAATAAATTCTTTTTGATTTGTTGTCGCTGTTCCAAGTTTTCCAACAACAATACCTGCTGCAAAATTTGAAACAATTGCACTTTCAAGAATATTCCCACTTAAAGAAAAATATAAAGAAAATATACCACAAACAGTATCACCTGCTCCTGTAACATCATAAACATCCTTTGCAACTGAAGGTATATGATATATGTCTTTATTTTCATAAACAAGCATACCATTTTTACCAAGTGTTATTATTAAATTTTCACATTTTAATTTTTTAATAATTTCAATTCCAACCTTAACAAGTTCTTCAAAATTTTTTACTTTTAATTTCCCCATTCCAGCAATTGCCTCATTTTGATTTGGAGTAATACAAAAAACATTTTTATAAAAATTGAAGTGGCCTGGTTTTGGGTCAACTATAATTTTCTTATTAAAATTTTTTAAAAACTTCATAATTTTTTCTGTTATAAAACCCTTCCCATAATCAGAAATTACAACACAATCAAATTCATCAATTATTTCTGAAATAAAATTTTTTATTTTACTCTCTTCCTTTTCATTTAAATATTCTATTCTTTCTCTATCTATTCTTACAATTTGTTGAGTTTTTGCAATAACTCTTGTTTTTATAATTGTTGGCAATTCTCTTTCAATAAAAAAATAATCAATATTTTCTTTTTCAATCAATTTTTTCAATATTTTCCCATTACTATCATTGCCAATAGAAGAAATTATAAAAACATATCCACCCATACTTTTTATATTTAAGGATACATTACCTGCTCCACCAAGCATAAATTTTTCATCTTTAACTTCAACAACAGGAACAGGAGCTTCAGGAGAAATCCTTTCAACTTCTCCAAAAATAAAATTGTCAAGTATAATATCTCCAATCACAAGAATTTTTTTTGTTTTAACTTTTTTAAAATTTTCTCTTATCTTTTTCGGCTCCAGGATTTCCTTTAATTCAATTTTCATATTTAAATCCAGAATATCTGATTTCCTTGTCTACCTGTAAATAAATCAATAATAAACCATATGCCAGCACATGTATAAAGACCTAAAGGAAGTCCAAGGAAGAAATATTTAAATTTATTATAAATCTGCACTCCTCCATATTTTAAAATTAGTTTTTTTATGAGCCATACAACAAATATAGAAAACCATAATTGATCCATAAGCCATACAGGACCAACAAGAAAACCAATTGGATGTAATGGCCACCATAAGAAATTCTGTCTTGCAAAAATTAATATTCCCATTGTTATAAAACCAATTGCCCTGCATAACCATCCAATCTTATTAAAAGTTGTTGGATTTTTTATAATATCAGCAGCATATTTATATGGTGCCTGAGGTCCACCCACAAAATACCAACTTGTTAAATTTATACCTCCGTATTTATAAGCAAGTTTAAGTTCCAGAATTAATGTTGTTATAATATTTATGATTATTGCCAGAAATATCGCCCAGAAAAAGGCCCTTCTATTTTTTTCAGAATTTTCTATTATTTTTAAACTCATTGAAGAACTTGCTAAAGGAAATGTTCTTAAGTCAGCAGCATAAATATAGGTTAGAGCAAGTGCAAGAATTGTAAAAGGAGTTAGATTTTTTGAACCAAACATAGAAACAATCTGGACTGAAGCAATTGTTGTTGCAACAAGTGTTGGTATTCCACCTTCACATACAATTCTTGTTAAAGTTATCCATATTATAAATGCAAAAATTAAAAACAAAATAGAAATATACCATTTCATTCCTGAAAATGTAAGCCAGAGTATCATAAATAAAGAACCAAATACAATTCCCCAGAAAGCACTTTTATAAGATAAAATTTCATCACTATCATCAACTTTCTTACCAATTGCTCCATTCCATACATCCTTTAAATGACTTCTCCATAAAAATAAACTATAACCAACCATCATTATCATTGCTCCCATCCCAAGATGCGCAAAAATTGCTTCTCCTGAACATCCATAAATCCCAACATTTTCAGTGCTTGCAATTCCTGCAATATTAAAAAATCCTTTTATAATTTTAAATAAAAGATTGAAAAACCAAAGAGAAAAAGCAACATCAAGATTAACAAAATAGACAAAACCCATAACAGGGAAACTCACTCTAAAGGTCAAAGTTAATGTTCTTCTAAATATTGGTATACTTTTTACAAGTTGAATTTTGGGGAAAGCAGGAAAATAGAAATTCAAAGCAACAGAAGTCCCGATTATAAATGCAATTGCAAAACCAAACCACATTAATGGGTTTTTAAAAAATTTCGGTAAAATACCTTTTCCTTCTTCTACCATTTCTCTTGGTAAAATTGTTAAAGGATATACAAGTTTTTCTCTTTCAGCCCATTGTTTTCTTAAAATAGATGCAACACAAATCATAACAAAGTAAAGAACAAAAATAAATGGTAACCAGACCAATAAAGGTAAAAGCCATACTTTCCATGGAATTGACATACCTTTTGGCAATCCTTCATAAAAATATTTAACTGCCTTTTCATCAGTAACTATTAGATATTTTTTTAAATATGGTATAATCAAAGTATCCCATTGATTTTCAGAACTTGAATAATAAGTGGGTGCAGATATAATTGGTAATATCTGACTTCCAAATCCCATCTCAGTTACAGAAGAAGCAACAAGCATCATAGAATAAATTGTAAGTAATTCACCTGATGAAAAAGCAATTTTTTTATTTATCCTTTTTAAAATTGTGTTGATTAGAAAAACAAGTAAGAAAAATATAAAAATTGCTCCACAGGGCATATGGTCAATAGCCATATATGAGGCATGAACTACATCTGTTGAATAATGGTCAACAAAAGCAACCAGTATTGAAAATAAAATTCCTGCAATAAAACTCCTTCTTGTAAAAAATTTAACCATTTTTACCTCCATCCAATTCATTTTCAATAAAATAGGAAACTTTCATCATAATATCTTCTCTAAAATATGGACTTATAATTTGAATTCCAATTGGTAAATTTGAAGAGGAAAAACCAACTGGCAAACTCATTCCGGGAAGTCCTGAAAGGTTGACATTCACTGTAAAAATATCCGATAAATACATCTTTAATGGGTCATCCTTCTTTTCTCCAATTTTAAATGGGAGTTCAGGAGTTGTTGGAGTTATTATTACATCTACTTTTTTAAATGCCCCTTCAAAATCTTTTTTAATCAATGTCCTGACTTTCTGTGCCTTTAAATAATATGCTTCATAATAACCACTTGATAAAACATAAGTTCCAAGAATAATCCTTCTTTTAACCTCCTCTCCAAATCCCTCACCTCTTGTCTTCATATACATTTCCATCAAATTTTTATAATCATTATTTCTATATCCATATTTAACTCCATCAAATCTTGCAAGATTTGAACTTGCTTCTGCTGTCGCAATAATATAATAAGTTGCAATACCATAAGATGTATGAGGTAAAGAAATTTCTTCAATTTTTGCACCACCATTTTCAAGAATTTTTATAATATCATAAACTTTCACTTTGACTTCTTCATCTATTCCTTCAATAAAATATTCCTTTGGTATTCCAATTTTCATATCTTTTATATCACCTTTTAAAAATTCAGTATAATCAGGAACATCAATATCAACACTTGTAGAATCCATTTTATCCTTTCCACTTATTATTTTTAAAAGAAAAGCATTATCCCTTACATCCTTTGTTATAGGTCCAATCTGGTCAAGAGAGGAGGCAAAAGCAATAAGTCCATATCTTGATACCCTTCCATAAGTAGGTTTTGTTCCAACAACTCCACAGAAAGCACTTGGCTGTCTTATTGAACCACCTGTATCTGAACCAAGAGAAGCAAAGCATAAATTAGCACAAACTGCTGCAGCAGAACCACCTGAAGAACCACCTGGAACCCTTGAATAATCAAAAGGATTTTTTGTTGGACCGAAGGCAGAATTTTCAGTTGAAGAACCAAAAGCAAATTCATCCATATTTGTTTTTCCAATGATTATTGCTCCTTCTTCCTTTAATCTTTCAATAACAGTTGCATCATAGGGAGGTATAAAATTTTGAAGAATTTTTGAGGCACATGTAGTTGGAATATCTTTTGTGCAGATATTATCCTTTATTGAAACCGGTATCCCTTCAATTTTTTTTAATTTTTCTCCTTTTACAATTTTCTCATCAACCTTTTTTGCTTCCTCAATTGCCTTTTCATTTACATAGAGATATGAGTGTATTTCTTTATCCTTTTTATAAATTTCTTCAAGAAGTAAAGATACGACCTCACTTGGTTTTACTTCTTTTCTTTCATATAATTCCTTTAACTGCCACATTTTCAACTTTAATATTTCCATTTTAATATTCAATTTTTTTAAACTCTATATTCTCCCCACATTGTATTTCAAATTCAAAATAAAGTATAGGTAATGAAATTCTTTTTTTATTATAACTATAAAAAGAATCCACAACATCATTCCAATTTCCTGGTTTATGAGAAGGAGCAACAATTATAGGTTGAATATTCCAGTCAAATGCACTATCTAAATGTCTTCCTGAATTTTGAGATGCCCAATTCACATAATATTCAATCTGCTCTATAACCCTTGGTTCAACAGGTTCATCTTTTAATTCAATTATCCTATATTCTTTTCCTCCATCTTTTTGGCAAATAGTTAAAATATCTATTTTCTGCATACCTACGCCACAGGCAACTTCATTTCCAAACCAAATTATATTGTTCCCTACAATAGGGTTTAAATTTGGATTTATTCCAATATTTTCTGTAAAATATAATTGTAGATGAACTTCATATGCCTTTTTTAACCTTTGCAATTCACATATTTTTGCTAACACATTAAAATTAAAATTTCTTGAGTAAGGATATTTTTGATGATTGTTAGTCATTGTTATTTTTCTATTAGTTCTATCCCAGCCAAAACTTCCTTCAAATTGACTATTTGCAATTGGTCTTCCTTGATTTTTGTTTCTTATCATATTTATTAACCTTTCTGCTTCCCAAGGAAGCAATGGAGTACAACCTCTTTTTGCTTTTAATTTTCTATAAATTAAACTCCATTGAATTTCTGTTGCATAAACAGGTAATTTATCCAGTGCTTCCCATTCAGGCACTCCTTCCGAATATACTTCACATGGTTCAATAAGTGTTCTATATATAAGTTTTTTACCCAAGTCGGGTTGAAATCCATTTTGTCCTATTACATGAAAGACAAGTGGCATCTGTTCAGCAATTTTAAAAATACCATAAAAGCCACCTTTAACTTTTGTTGTCGCTTCAATATAAAAAATGACAAAATCTCCGGGTCTGACCCTTTTTATATCTGCTAATAAACTAATATCTTCATCTTTTTCTTTGGCTCCTGTTCCTGCAAATAAATATTTCAAATGATTTGGGAATGTATCATCATTAACTATAAAAACATGTGTCGTCATTTTAACTTCCTCTCTTTTTAAAAAGCATTATATACTCATGCTTAAAAATATAAAATCCTCCAACCAATGCTCTATATCTCCAAAGTTCTTTTTGGTTTCTTTTTCCTCTTGTTTCTTCAAAATTCTTTACAATTATACTTTTTAACAAATATTTTCTTTTCAATACCTCGTTCATACAGTAAAATCCCAAAGGTATCCATTCTCCTTTATAATATTTATCACCAATAACTAAAACCAAATAACGACCATTTTCCAAAAAGGGAGTTGCATTATCCACAACTTCACCAAACATTTTTAAAAATTCATTAATATTTTTTGCATTTGAAAGGTCTCTTTCATCTCTTGAAAATTTAATAATATCAAAATATGGAGGGTGCATAATCAATAATTGAACATGATTTATTTTGTATTTGTTTAAAACTGAATTTATATCTATCGTCCTACTATCTCCAACAATTACTTCTGTAATCACATTATCTTTATTTTCTTCTTTTTGTATTAATTCTTTGGCTTTATCCGCTACTTCTTGATTTAATTCTATACCTATACCATTTCTTCCCAATCTTCTACATTCAATTAAAGTTGTTCCACTTCCTAAAAAAGTATCTAAAACCCATTCACCTTTTTTGGTGTATCTTAACATCATTTGGTGAGGAATCTGTGGGATAAAGTTCCCCCAATACCAACCTAAATGAGCCCCTGATGTATCTCTTTTATCTAATATCCAGAGGCTATCTGTTATAATATCATCATATTCTTTCCACCTTAAAAGATTTATATCATTTATTTTACTTGTTTTAACTTTTTCAACACTTTTTTTTAATCTATTTATGTAATAAATGGTTCTATCTAATGTTTGTGCTTCTAAAATTTGGTTTAATTCTGAAAGTAATACATCCTTCTTGAAACTGAGAGTATCCCCTTCATTATCAATATTAATAATCCCGTCTCCATCATCCTTAGGAGATAAAAATACTCTTTTCAACTCAGAAATTTTGTTTTTTATTAAATTTAAATTTTGAGAATTGGATAAGTTGTTTAAAATTTCAATAAATTTTTCTTTATTTAAAATAACTTCCCCATATTTTGAAACTTCTTCTAAATTTTTAAATAAACTGTTTAAACTTTCTTCTATCTTTTTATACTTCATAGATACTTCCTTGGGTCTGTTATTTTTCCTTCTATACAACTTGCAGCAACAGTAGCAGGAGAGGCAAGATATATAAAGGCATTTGGATTTCCCATTCTTCCTTTAAAATTTCTGTTTGCGGTTGAAATTACAACTTCTCCATCAGAAGGTATTCCCTGATGGGTTCCAACACAAGGACCACAGCCTGGATTTGTTACACATGCTCCTGATTCTACAAGAATTTCAATATACCCTTTTTTTAAACATTCAATATAAATCTCTCTTGAACCAGGGGTACAAATTAATCTTACTCCTTTTTTAATCTTTTTCCCTTTAAGTATCCTTGCAGCAATTTCAAAATCACTTACTCTTCCATTTGTGCATGTTCCTATAAAACCCTGATTTATTTCAATCCCTTCAACTTCATTTACATCACATACATTATCAACTGAATGAGGTTTTGCTACTTGAGGAGAGAGATTTGAGATATCAAGTATGACCTCTTTTTCATAAATTGCGTCTTTATCAGGAAAAACAACTTGATAATTCTTTATCCCTCTTATTTTTAAATATTCTTCTGTTTTTTCGTCAAATTCCATAATTCCACATTTTGCTCCAATTTCTGTTGTTAAATTACATATTGTAAATCTCTCATCCATTGATAGATAATTTAATGCTTCTCCTTTTATTTCAACTGATTTATAAACAGCACCTTCTGCTGTAAGATTTTTTACCATATATAAGGCAATATCTTTACCAAATACACCTAATGGAGTTTTTCCTCTTATTTCAATTTTTAATGTCTCAGGAACTTTAAACCATAAAAAACCAGTTGCCATTGCAATTGCTAAATCTGTTGAACCAACACCAGTTGCCATACAATTTAATGCGCCATAAGTTGGAGTATGACTATCTGCACCAAGAATTAAATCACCTGGTTTTGCCTTCCCTTTTTCAGGGATAAGAACATGGCATATTCCTTCTCCAACCTCAAATATTTCAATTCCATATTTTTTTGAAAATTCCCTCATTAATTTATGTAAAGAAGAAACCCCTTCATTTGGACTTGGACTATTATGGTCAATAACAAATACAACTTTTTCTTTATCAAATATTTTATTTATACCTAAATTTTCAAAACTTTTAATAACTAAAGGAGCAGTTCCATCCTGAGCCATTAAAAAATCAACCTTTGCAAGAACAATTTCTCCTCTTTTTGCATCTTTTCCTGAATGATTTGAAAGGATTTTTTCAACTATTGTTTTTCCCATTTTTAAGGTGTCATTGTCATTATAAGTCGTGCCTCTTCGGGATATTTTGCAATAAATATTAATTCATCTTCTGTGACTGGTTTCTGTTTATGGACATTTGCATATCTTGCAAGTTCAAGTATCTTTCTTGCCTCCTCATCATCCTTAAATTCAATCTCAAGTTTTCCATATACATTTCTTAAACCTTTTATTCCACTGTATTCCCCAAGTATTATCATTCTTCCTGTTTCAACTATTTCTGGTTCTCCTCTTCCAAGTTCTTCAAAATCATAAAGTTCATAATTTCTCCTGTCCTTCAATGCACCATCAACATGAATTCCTGAAGAATGAGCAAAAGCATTTTTACCAACCCCAACCTGATTAATTGGAATTGGAACCTTAAAAGCATATGAAGCATAATGAGCAATTTTCCATGCCATTTTAAGATTAATTCTTTCATCAAGTTTATATTTTTCCATTCCTGCACCATATTTAACTGCAAGAATACAGGAAACTAAATCTGCATTTCCAGTTCTTTCTCCCATTCCATTAATTGTTGTATTTATGTATGCATCAACTCCTGCATCAATTGCTGCTTTTGCTCCTGCAACAGAACATGCAACAGCCATTCCGAGGTCATTATGGCAGTGAAGTTCAATAGGCATTTTTACACTTTCTGCAAGTTTATAAATTTTTTCATATATTGTAAATGGAGTATCATATCCAAGTGTATCACAGTATCTTATTCTATCTGCACCTGCTTCTTTTGCAGCGAGTGTAAACTCAATTAAATTTTCTATTTTTGTTCTTGATGCATCCTCAGCATTCACACCAACTGTTTCTGCTCCAAGTGCTTTTGCTGCTTTAACTGCTTCAACCATTGTCTTTACAACACCTTTAAAATCCATCTTCCCCATAAATTTACCCATTATCATCTGCTCACTTGTTGAAATTGACAAATTCACATGTTTTAATTTTGGAACATTTTTAAATGCATCTTCAACATCACTTACAACTGCCCTCATCCATCCTGAAATTCTTATTGGAGACAAACACCCTTTTTCAACGAGAATCATATTCGCATTTAAATAATTAATTTCATGTCTTGTGCAAGGAAAGCCCGCCTCACTTTGAAAAATTCCCATCTGATTTAAATATATGTTAATCATTGTCTTTTCAAGTTTTGCAAGTCCAAGATGTGCTGTTTGAACACCGTCCCTATTTGTTACATCTATAATATAAATTTTATTCATAGTTACACCTCCTCAAGATTTAAAAATTCTGGTTTTTGTGCTTCATGCGGATGTTCAGGACCCCTATATACTTTCAGTTTTTTAAGCATCTTTCTTCCAAGGGAATTTTTAGGAAGCATTCCTTCAACCGCAAATCTAATAACTGCTTCAGGTCTCCTTGTTAGTAAAGAAATAAGTTTTTCCTCTTTTAAATGTCCCATATAACCTGTATGTTTGTAATAAATTTTTTCCTGAAGTTTTTTGCCAGTTACTTTTATTTTTTCAGCATTTATTACAATTACAAAATCACCTGTATCAACATTTGGTGTGTAAATAGGCTTGTGTTTTCCCATCAGAATTTTAGCAACTTTACTTGCCAATCTTCCAAGAATCTGCCCATCTGCATCAACAACATACCATTTCCTTTCTATTTTTTCCTTTTTTGCTATCTGAGTTTTTGTCATATTTACCTCCACCTGACTTTTACAAAAACATTATCCTTTTATAAAATTAATCCTCCCCGGATTTCTAAATTTTTTAAATTTTACCTTAAAAATTCACCGCTGTCAAAAACATCTTATTAGTAAAATTATTTATCTTAAAATATAGAAAAGGTATTATTTTTATATGGAATTGAATTTTCTGAAAGGAAATAAAAGATTTAATGAAGTCCTGGATTTTTTAAAAAGAGGAGTAAGTTTTAATATAGTAGGTGGAGAGATTTCTTTTTTTTCATTTTTAATCTCTTCCATTTTCTACAATTTTAAAAAAAATCTTATTATTATTTTACCTGATGAAAAGGAGGCAGAAAAATTCTACTTTGATATTATAAATTTTGTTGATAGGGATAATATAAAATTTCTACCCTCTCCTGATTATACAGAAGAAGAAAACACCGAAACAAATTTTGAAAGAGTAAAAACATTGATAGGTATTGCAAATTCAGAAAATAAATTCATTCTTATTTCTTATCCATCTGCAATTGTTAAAAAAATACCAGCATTTAAGGAATTAAGAAATAAATTATTAAAAATTGAAAAAGGATGTGAATTAAGAAGAGATAACTTTTTAAATTTTTTATTCTCCTCTGGTTATGAAGAAAAGGAAATTGTTGAACTTCCAGGAGAATTTGCAAGAAGAGGAGGTATAATTGATATTTTCCCACTTAATTCTTCATTCCCTTTAAGAATAAACTTTTCTGGAAATAAAATTGAGTCAATAAGGAAATTCGAGGTTTCATCACAGAAATCTTTTGAAAAAACTGATAGTTTTTCAATTTACCCTTTAAGTGAATTTTATGCAGGAGAAGAAGAAAGGGATATTTTTTCAGAGATTAATAACAAAATTATATTTTTAATAAATCCGGATGAAATAAAATTTGAATATCTTGAATTGATTGAAAAAAAGGAAAAAAGTGTAGATTTAAAGATTATTGAGAGAATTAAAAAAGAAGCAATTTTTTTAACGGATAAGATATATAGTGATGCAAAAAAATTCTTATACTTCAATGTCTTAAAAACAGATGAGAGATTTAAACTTATTGGAGAAGATATTTTCTGGCAGCAAAATGAAGGAGAAAAAGTATTCCTTTTTTATGAAAATTCTTCTGAAATTGAGAAATTAAAAAAATTATTAAATGAAAAGGAAATAAAATATTATTTTGAAGAAATTGAAGGAAATCTTTCCTCTGGCTTTACTATTCCTGAAGAAAATATTACATTTTTAAGTTTAAATGAAATTTTATCAAGATATAAATCAAGACACCCACTTTTAAAGAGATATAAGACAGTCCCACTTTCAAGTTGGACAGAAATAAAGGAAGGTGACTATGTAGTTCATATAAATGAAGGTATTGGAATATTTAAAGGGATTGAAAAAGTTAATGTTAATGGAAATGAAGAAGAATTTATTGTTATTGAATATGAGAAAGGGGATAAACTTTATGTTCCAATTTCTCAGGTATCTTTGATTCACAAATATATTGGTTCTGACAGTCCAAAATTATCAACTCTTGGAAGTAAAACATGGAGAAAAATCAAAGAAAGGGTTAAAAATTCAATTAAGGATATTGCAACTGAACTATATAAACTATATACAGAAAGAAAAAAAGAAACTGGTTTTAAATTTATTCCTGATGATGAATTACAGAAAGAATTTGAAGATGACTTTATTTATGAAGAAACAGAAGACCAGTTAAAAGCAATAGAAGAGGTTAAAAAAGATATGATGAGTGAAAAAATTATGGATAGGATTGTATGTGGTGATTCAGGTTATGGAAAAACAGAGGTTGCGATGAGGGCTTCATTTAAATGTATCTTAAGTGGTAAACAGGTTGTAGTCCTTGTGCCTACAACAGTTCTTGCCTTACAGCATTATTTAACATTTAAGGAGAGATTTTCAAAATATCCAGTTATAATTGAAATGTTATCAAGATTAGTTCCTGAAAAAAAACAGAGAGAAATAATTGAAAAACTTAAAGAAGGTAAAATTGATATAATTATAGGAACACACCGACTCTTACAGGATGATGTTATTTTTAAAGATGTAGGACTTTTGATTATTGATGAAGAGCAGAGATTTGGTGTTTTGCAAAAGGAAAAAATAAAAACAAATTTTAGAAAAGTTGATGTTTTAACCTTAACAGCAACTCCAATTCCAAGGACTTTAAATATGGCATTAAGTGGGCTTATGGATATTTCATTAATTGAAACACCTCCACTGGGAAGATTATCTGTTATAACATATGTTGGAAGATATGATGATAATATTGTAAGAGAAGCAATTTTAAGGGAAATTGACAGGAATGGACAGGTTTTTTATCTACACAATTATATTTATGATATTGAAAAGGTTAAAGAGAAATTGAAAAAACTTGTTCCATTTGGAAGGATTGAAATTGCTCACGGAAGAATGAAACCAGAAGAAATTGCAGATGTAATGAAGAAATTTGAAGATGGTAAAATAGATGTTTTAGTTGCAACAACAATAGTTGAAAATGGAATTGATATACCAAATGCAAATACCTTAATAGTTGACAATGCTTTAAAATATGGACTTTCTGATTTATATCAATTAAGAGGAAGGGTTGGAAGATATAAATGGCGTGCCTATGCTTATTTTTTGATACCACAGAATTTTCCTGTAAGCAAAAAGGCAATTGAGAGATTAAAGGCAATACAGGAATTTACAAGTCCTGGTAGTGGATATAAGATTGCATTAAAAGACCTTGAAATAAGAGGAGCAGGGAATATACTTGGGAAAGAGCAACATGGATTTATTGAAATGGTTGGATTTAATTTATACTGTCAGTTCTGGAAGGAAATTTCTGCTCATATAAAGGGAGAGGAAATTAAAGAAGAAAGAAAGGAAATTACTTTTTCAATACCAGAAGAGTTTGTCAAATCACCTTCAATGAGGTTTTATCTTTATAGGGAAATATCAAAATTAAAAAATAAAAAAGAGGCGGAAGAACTAATAAATGAAATTATTGACAAATTTGGCTATATCCCTGATGAACTGAAAAAAAATATTCTCTCTATAGTTTCCCATCCTTAAAAAATTTATAGAAAAACAGTTGGCAAATGGGATAAAAGAGGTTTATAATATAGAGAAAAATTTGACAGAGAAATAAAGTAGATTAAAATATAAAAAGTCCATTGAAAAAAGAAAGTTATTTAAATAGGTGGGTTAAAATCAAATTGCAAAAAAGAGTCAATTTTCCATTACGATTCACAAAAAAGCATTCTTTTATAAACTTTAAAATGATAAGTATTTAACGGTCAAGGGCTTAGAATGTTTTCAAGAGAGGACAAAGGATAAACATATTTTCTCTTTCTATTAAAAATGGTTTATAATCTACACATGGAAAGAATAGTTTTTGGACCTGTGCCTTCAAGGAGATTTGGAAAGAGTTTGGGAATAAATAATATACCTTATCCAAAAAAATGCAGTTATTCTTGTGTTTATTGCCAGATTGGGAAAACATTTGATTTTAGAATTGAAAGGGAAGAATTTTATAAGATAGAAGAAATAGAAAGACAGGTTGAAGAAGTTATTGGAAATTTGAAAGATAAAAGAATTGATTATATAAGTTTTGTCCCTGATGGAGAGCCAACCCTTGATATAAATCTCGGAAAATCAATTGATAGATTAAAAAAATTTGGTATAAAAATTGCAGTTATTACAAATTCATCATTAATATGGAGAAAGGATGTAAGGGTTGATTTAAATAAAGCAGATACTATTTCATTAAAAGTTGATGCTGTAAGTGAAGATATATGGAAAAAAATAAATAGACCTTATAAAAATTTAAATTTAAAAGAAATACTTGAAGGGATAAAAATATTTTCAAAAGAGTTTAATGGTGAACTTTTAACAGAGACACTTTTTATAAAAAATATTAATGACAAAGAGGAAGAAATAGAAAAAATAGGTGAATTTTTAAAAGAAGTAAAACCATCAATTGCATATATTGGTTATCCAACAAGACCGCCGGCAGAAAAATGGATTGAAATTCCTGAAGAAAAAAAGATTGATTTATCATATATTGTATTTAAAAATAAAGGAATAAATGTGAAAATTATTGAGAAAAAAGGAGAAAAATTTGGTTATACAGGTGATTTAATAAAGGATATTTTAAGTATTGTCTCTGTTCATCCCATGAGTAGAAAAGAGATAGAAGATTTTATAAATGAAAATAAAGGGGAGGAAAAAATAATAAATGAGTTAATAGAAAAGAATGAAATAGAGGAAGTTGAATACAGAGGAGAGAAATATTACAGAAGGAAATTTTAAAAATGGATGAAAAATATGATGCTGTTATTATAGGAGGGGGACCTGCGGGAAGTTTTTCTGCAATATTTTCTTCACAAAGGGGAAAAAGGGTTGCTTTAATTGATAAGAATGAGCAGATATGCAAAAAACTTCTTTTAACAGGAAAAGGAAAATGCAATCTTACAAATATGAATGAAATGAATGAAGAATACTTATTAAAATACAGAAATGGTAAGTTTCTTATAAATGTTTTCCATCAATTTTCAAATATAGACCTTTTCAATTTTTTTGAAAGTAATGGCTTAAAACTTAAAATTGATACAGGTAAAAGGGTATATCCAGAAAGTGAAAATGCAGAAGATGTTGTAAAAACAATAAGAAAAATTCTTGATAAGAATAAAGTGAGGATTTTTTTAAAAGAGAAGGTTATTGACATAGAGAAAGAAAAAAATATTTTTAAAATTAAAACAGATAAGAGAATTCTCATAAGTGAAAAAGTTGTTATAGCAACAGGTGGTAAAAGTTTCCCAGAGACAGGTTCAGAAGGGGATGGATTTATGTTTGCTCATAGATTTGGTCATAAAATAATAAATCCAGTTCCTTCTTTATGCGGTATTGAGATTAAAGAAGAATTTATAAAAAAATGGCAGGGGATAAACTTAAAAAATGTTCTTGTAAGTGCTTACCTAAATAATAAAAAAATTGGAGAAGAGTTTGGAGAAGTTTTATTTACACATTATGGAGTAAGTGGTCCTGCAATTTTAAATTTAAGTGGTGATGTATCAGAGAATATTGGAAAAGGTGAGATAAAAATTGTAATAAATTTTAAACCTGCCTTAAATGAAGAAATACTTGATAAACGCATTCAGAGAGAAATAAAGGAAAATCCAAATAAAATCTTAAAAAATCTTTTTAAAAATTTACTCCCTTCAGGGATAATTCTTGAATTTTTGAAATATTCTAACATTGATCCAGAAAAAAGGGTAAATCAATTAACAAAAGAAGAAAGAAAAATACTTGTAAATTCTCTTTTAAACTTTAAACTTAAAGTTAAAAAAACAAGACCATTTTATGACAGTATGGTAACAAGAGGAGGTGTAAGTGTTAATGAAATAAATCCAAAAACAATGGAATCAAAAATTATGAAAGGTCTTTATTTTGCAGGAGAAGTTATTGATATAGATGGAAAGACAGGTGGATATAATTTACAGGCATGCTTTTCAACAGGTTATGTTGCAGGAATTAATATTTAATTGAAAAATAAAAATTTAAAAGGAGGGAAAAAATGGAAAATCCAGTTATTATGCATGTGAATTATATGGAGCAGGGACAATCAATAGAAGAAATATGTGAAAAAGCAGTGAAAATTGGATTTGATGGAGTTGAATTTCGTCGTAAAATGAAGAATATGGATGATGAGGCATATCTTGAAAAACTTGCCAATTCTGTTGAAAAATCAAAACTTAAATATGTCCTTTTTGGTGCTCCTGGACCAAATTTAATGTTACCTGAAAAGGATAAAAGAGAAAAGGAAATAGAGGAAGCGGTTAATTTCTACAGGAAAGCATCAAAATATTTTAAACTAACAGTTTGTAATACAATGACAGGCCCTTTAATTAATCCTTCATATCCATATTACCAGTATGAAAAACATGGTTCAAATTATGCAAATGAAGAGCACTGGGAATGGGCTGTTGAAGGATTTAAAATTCTTGGAGATATTGCAGAAGAACTTGGTTTTTATTTTGCTTTTGAAACACATATGTGCTATTTACATGATACTCATTTAAGCACAAAAAAACTTGTTGATTTGATTGATAAAAAGCATGTTGGAATTAATCTTGATTATGGTAATATAATTTGTTTTAAAGAGCCACCTTCTTTAGATGAAGTAATAAAAATCTGTAGCGATAAATTATATTATGTTCATTTAAAAAATTTGTTTAAAGTGAATGGAATTGAGTATGGAAACATTATCGCCTGTGCTCTTGAGGATGGTATTATAAATAATAGGGAATTTTTAAGATTACTTAAAGAAACAAATTATAAAGGTCCAATTTGTATAGAAGCCCCAAGAAATGGGGACAGGGAATACTTTGCAAAACAGGATATTTCATATTTAAAATCAGTTCTTGAGGAAATATAAATTAGTAGGCATATTTTTTTAGGTAATTCATAAATAGTAGAAGAATTATAATAATCAGAAGGAAGAAAATTATTATTGCCACTAAAATCTTCCATGGAAAAACAGGGTATTCTCTCTTATATTTTCTTTCATAATATTCGCCAACAATCCTTGCTATTTCTTCAGGACTTTTCCCCTTTAACTTTTCCTTCCATTCAGGAGTATTGAAATCTATCATCACAAATATTATACCCTATCTTTCTAAAAATTTAAATTTGACTTTAAGCAGAATTAAGGTATGATAAAAAATGAGAAAAAATTAATTTTAAGGAGGTGGTTATGAAAAAAATATTTTTATTTTTGATTTTTGCATCCCTTTTATTCCCGAAGAGTGAAAAAGAAATTAAACTTACAATTTATAATCAGAATTTTGCTGTATGTGATGAAATAAGGGAAATTGAAATTCCTTCTGGAAAAAATGAATTGATTTTTACAGATATACCAAAATTTATTGAGCCAACAAGTATTCAATTTTCAGTTTTATCTCCTCAGGCAAAATTTAATCTCCTTGAACAATCTTTCAATTATGATATTTATACATCCGATAAGTTGTTTTCAAAAAAAATTGGAGAAAAGATAGGTGTTATAACAAAAGAAGGGCAGTTTTATTCAGGAATTTTACTTTTTTATGATGCTGGAAATATTGGAATAGAAACAAAAGATAAAATAGTTGTTGTGAATAAGGAAAATTTAAGAGAAGTTAGTTTTGATAAAACTCATAAATTCACATATAAACCACAATTGAAATTCCTTGTTTTTAATGAAAAAAAGGATACCTATAAAGTCCTTCTTAAATATACAACCTCAAATATTAACTGGAAAGCAGATTATTCTGGCAATTTTGATGAGGAAAAGTCAATTTTAAATTTAACTGGATTTATAACAGTTGATAATAAATGTGGTGTTGATTATGAAAATGCATCAATTGAACTTATTGCAGGAGAAATTAAAAAATTTATTGAATATGATGCAGCAAATAAAAGAGGATTTGGAATATCTGTTGATGCTTTAAAGGCAGCAGAAGCACCTCCTTCTTTCCAGGAAAGTCCTTTTTTTGAATATCATAGATATACACTTAAAGGTAAAGCAGATATAAAGGATGGAGAGATAAAACAGATAAATTTTTATAATAAAAATGACATAAAGGTTGAGAAAAAATATACATATGATGGAGCAATCACAAGATATTATCATTATGAAAACTGGAGGAATTTGCAGTATAACGATAAGGTTGAAATTTCTATTGAGTTTAAAAATGAGGGAGAAGTGCTTCCTGCTGGAAAAATAAGAATATTCAAAAATGAAAAAGAAGGCAGTATCTTTATAGGAGAAAATAGAATTCCGCATACACCAGTAGGAGAAAAAGTTAAAATTTCTCTCGGGAATGTTTTTGATATTAAAGGAGAAAGGAAGATTGTAGCACATGAAAGAATAAGTCAGAATGTTTATAAAGATACATATGAAATAAAGATTAAAAACTTTAAAAAAGAAGATGTAATTGTTGATGTGATTGAACACCTGTATGGAACATGGGAAATAACCGAAAAAACACATGATTATTCACAAGAAGATGCATGGACAGTAAAATTTCCTGTAAAGGTAAAAGGTAATGGAGAGGAAACAGTTAAATATACAGTAATAACAAGATTTTAAGAAAAAAAAGGAATTTCTCACCAATATTGAAAAATTGAAGTTGATAAAAATATTCAATGGAAAAATATGATGTGCTCAGCGAAAAATTCACATTAAACTTTTTCCACTTGAAATAAAGGATTTTACATATAAAATAACTCTGGAAATAGAAGATATTAAATTCTTTTTTCCTTCTCCTTTATTTTTTCCCAGTTTTCAATTACTTCCTTTTCATTTTTTACCTTTTTATTACTAAAAACATGGGGATGCCTTCTTATCATTTTTTTACATAAATTATCAATTACATCCTCTATTGTTAGAATATTTTTTTCTTTTAAAATCTGAGAATGAAATATAACCTGCCATAATATATCTCCAAGTTCCTCCTTAATTCCTTTATAATCTTTTTCCTTAAGTGCCTGAATAAATTCTTCTGTTTCCTCTTTTAAATATTTCAAAATACTTTCATTTGTCTGTTTTTTATCCCATGGACATTTTTCCCTTATTCTTTCCATTATTTTCAAAAGGTCTTTAAAATTATATTTTTTCTTTTCTTTCATTCTATTCAATCCATATATCCTGAAAACTCAACCACTGTGTTGGATATCTCAATATAACTTCCTCTATTTTCTTAACACTCTGAAAAAGCAAAAAATCTATTTTTTCTTCTTCATTTAAATTTTCGGGTGGATATTCAATTTTTTCAAAAAAAAGTTTATATTTATTATTTTCTCTAACAAGAAAACCAGAAATAAATTCTGTTTTAAGTTTCACAGCAAGGGTTGCAGGACCTCTTGGGAAAATTGCTTTCTTCCCCATAAAATTAACAACAACTCCTTTTTCAGTAAAAACCCTATCACCAAGTATTGCAAGAATCTTATTTTCTCTTTTAAATTTTATAAAATCTTTTGGATTTGAACCAGTAAAAATTACCTCAACTCCTTTGTTTTCCCTTATCCTTCTGTAGATCTCTGTTATCTTTGGTGTTATGTATGGAATGACAATAGCACTTATTTTGTAACCAAGTATTGATGCAACTACTCCTGCAAGTTCCCAGTTACCAATATGTGCTGTTAAAGCAATAACTCCATTTCCCTTCTTTAAAGCATTATCAAGTATTTCAATATTTTCAACAATTACTTTTTCTTTCACCTTTTCATAATTAAGTTTTGGAATTGTAAAAAATTCGGTCATATATTTCCCAAAATTAATGTAAACTTCTTTTACATATCTTGACAGTTCCCTTTCGCTCAAATTTCTTTTTTCTCTAAATTCAAATATTATTTTAAGATTTTTTTTCATTATTTTTCTTAGATTTGGAGTGAAAAAATATCTAAGTTCAGTCAGTATATAGGAGATAAAATAGCAGATTTTTTCAGGAAAGTATTTTCCTATAAAGGAAAAAATTATGTATGTTATATCATAGAAAATTTTTATAATTCTTTCCTCCCTTCAATTGCCTTTTTTAATGTCTGACTATCTATATATTCAAGTTCACTTCCAATAGGAACTCCTATTGCCAATCTTGAAATTTTTATCCCTGTATTTTTTAGTATTTCTGAAATATATGTTGCTGTATTTTCCCCTTCAACTGTTGGATTTGTTGCTATTATAATTTCTTCAACTTTTTCATTTTTAATTCTTTCTATAAGTTGTTTTACTTTCAGTTGTTCCGGTTTTACATTATCAAGCAAAGAAATTCTACCCCACAAAACATGGTATCTACCTTTAAAATTTGTCTTTTCAATTGAAATTAAATCCTTGACTTCCTCAACAATACATATAATATTTTCTCTTTTATCATCAAGACATATATTACATAATTCCTTTTCAGCAAAATTGAAACACCTTTTGCAGAGTTTTACCTCATTTTTAAGAGAAATTATTGTCTGTCCAAGAGAAATAACATTCTCATCCTTCTCACTTATTAAATAATAAACAATTCTTTCTGCACTTTTAGGTCCAATTCCAGGAAGTTTTTCCAGTTTTTCTATTAATTTTTCTATAATTTCAGGATATAAACCCATAATTTAAAATGGAAAACCAATTGTTGATTTTATTTCCTGCGCAATAATTTTTTCAATTTCTTTTTGTGCTTCTTCAAATGTTTTTTTAATAAGTTTTTCAATATAATTTTTATTTTCTGGTTTGAGTATTTTTTCGTCAATTTCTATGTTCAATATTTCCATTTTTCCATTTATTTTAAGTTTTATTTCATTATTTCTTGATGAAATTTCAACAACCTTTGATGCAAGAAGTTTCTGGAATTGATTTGCCTGCTGTCTTAATTGTGATAACTGTTTCAAATTATCAAATATTCCCATTTATTCCTCCATTTTAATTATTTCTCCATTAAAAAATTCTATAATTTTCTTTACTTCTGGATTTTCAAGAATTGATTCACTATTATTATTTAAAACAGGAATTATTTTATAATTTTTCCCTGTATAGTCAAAAATTATTTTTTCTATCTTCATTTTATTCTGTGGTTTTTCAACCATAGATTTATGAAAACTAAATTTTTTATCAAAAGAAATATAAATATTTTCTCCTTCTATTTTTTCAAGTTTTCCCTCCCTTAATGCTGCTTCCAATGTGGGTTTTGTTTTTTTTATTTCTTTTAAAATCTCGTTCCAGTCAAATTCTTTATATCCCTTTTTTTCTTCAATAATATCTTTCTTATTTTCAACAATATCAAAAATCGTTTCTTGAGTTTTATTTATACCTTCTAAAATTTTTGTTTCTCCAGTTTCTTCTTTTCCCCATAATTGGATTAGTTTTAAAATTAAAATTTCACACATTAAAATTGGTTCTCTTTCTCTTCTCAATCTATCCTTATATTCTATAATATAATTTATGCCTTCAAATATTTTTTCCATTTCAATGTCCTTATAAATATTAAAAAAATCAGGGTCTAATCCAAGAGTTTCAATACCAAGTTTCTCTTTAACAAAATCCTTAATTTTTCTAATCATACCTTCAAGAATTAACCCTGGGTCCTTTCCTTCCGAAACAAGTTTATGAAAGGTATTCATGCTCTCTATATAATTTTTTCTACCTATATTTTTCAACAAATTTTCTACATTTTCATTTTCAGGAAATCCAAGCAAATTTCTTACATCTTCATATTTTATCTTCCCATCAGAAAATATGCTTAGCTGTTCAAGCAAACTTATTGCATCTCTCAGGGAACCTTCACAAAATTCATAGATTTCATCTATTGCTTTTTCTTCTATTTTTATATCCTCTTTTTCACATATTTCCAGTATCTTTTTTCTAACATCATCAATTTTTAATGGTTTTAAATTAAATCTCTGGCATCTTGAAATTATTGTTGGTGGAATTTTTTCAGGAGCAGTAGTTGCAAAGAAAAATTTGATATAAGTTGGTGGTTCTTCAAGTGTTTTCAATAAAGCATTAAACGCCTCCTGTGTTAACATATGAACTTCATCAATAATATAAATTTTAAATCTTGATTTTGCAGGTAATAAATTTACATTTTCTCTTATATTCCTTATTTCATCTATACCTCTATTTGAAGCACCATCAATTTCAAGAACATCTAAAGAAGAACTATTTGTAATTTCAATGCAATTATCACAGTTATTGCAGGGAACAGAAACTGGCCCTTTAACACAATTAAGACACTTTGCAAATATCCTCGCAATTGTTGTTTTCCCAACTCCTCTTGGACCTGAAAAAAGATATGCATGAGCAATTTTTTTCATTTCAATTGCTTTCTTTAATACTTCTACCACTTCTTTCTGACCACAAACTTCTTCAAATGTTTGAGGTCTATATTTTCTGGCAAGAACTTTATACATTTTTAACCCTTTATGAATTTACAAAATCCAACTTTAAAGAAGATATCAGCGGAGGGGGTGGGATTCGAACCCACGATTCGCTATTAAGCGAATACACGCTTTCCAAGCGTGCGCACTCGTCCACTATGCGACCCCTCCTTTAAGTTCTTTTTCTTCTTTTTTAAAAGTAATTGTTGCAGGGAATTGATAACCTGCTTTAATTCTTTTATAAAATAATTTTTTTGCAAGACGATTTAATTGATGATAATTTATTTTACCCTCTTCAAATAATTTTAACTGCCTTTTTGCCTTTTCTCTTTTTCTGTGGTAAATTTTTCTTAATTCTTCTTTTAACTTTCCCATAACAACCTCCTTTTCTATTAAAATTATATTTTTTTAAAATCAATCAGTCAATAAAAAATAAGGAGTTTATTGGGTTTTAAAGAGGGTTTTTATTTATAACTTCTGAAATACAAAGTAAGTTTTTCTGCCATCTATCTTTTGGTATATCTTCTGTAATTCCTATTATTAATCTATAATCTTTTTTTGCAATTTCAATATATTTTGATACAGTTTCTTTAATTTTTTCTTCACTTGATAAATGTAATGAGGATGGAAAATTTATCCAGAGAATTTTGTCTTTCCATAAATTATATGCTTCCTCAAATTCCATATCAGTATCAGGGAAAGGAGAAAACGCCTCTATATAGTCAACAGGTGAATTTGCAATTAAATCAGCCCATACCTTATTGTTTCCATCAAGATGGGGTCCAAATATCTTTCCTTTTTTATGGAGAATTTCACCTGCTTCATAATATAAAGGTAATACATACTTTTCAAATCTTTCCCTTCCCATTACATCCCCTGTTTCATTTCCCCCAAAATTGAAGGCATAGCAGGGTGAATCTGAAATTAAAATATAAATTTCTCTCAATCTTTCTACCATTACTTTGTATAATTTTTCTATCTCATCTCTTCTTTCTGCCCATTCTTCTGCAAACTTTTCAATTCCCATAAAATGAATCATAATTTCATGTAATGGTGTTAAAGCAATATTCCCTCTTAAAAAAACATCGTCTCCACATTCTTTTTCCATTTGAATAAATTTTTCATAATCTGGAATATATTTTGCATTTTTTACCATATATAAAATTTTTTTGTAATCATCAGGGGTTTTAAATATATGTGTAATTGTCCAATTTGTAAATTCTTCTGTGTCAGATGTTTTCCTTTTTGTTGTTTCAAGTTGTCCTAAAGGTGTATCTATGAGTGTTTTAGTATATTCAATTCCATTTTCTGTGTAGGTAATTGTTTTAAAAGAAATGTCAGGGTAAACAATTTTATAAACACTTGTCCTTTTTACAATACATAAACCATTATTTCTCAGAATTCTTTCAACTGAACATTGCGGTAATTTGTTTTCATATATTGTAAAAGGGATTTTATCAGGTTTTTTTCTTCTTAATACTGCTTCAACTCTTTCTTTTGGTGCCATTAAAATTTTTCTTTTAAATAATTTTTACAATCTTCAATATTTTTAAAACTTTCTCCTGTAATTTTTGAAATAATTTCAATTAACCTTTTCTCTACATTTTCATCAATTTTTACATAAGGATATGCATTTTTCAATAAAAGATTTGAGATATATTTTAATGAATTTTTTCCAATTTTTATTATCGCTTCTTCAACTTCTTTCCCTATTTTTGTCCATTTTCCACATCCATCATATTTTAACCATACAATTGAATCATCATTTAATAGATTTAAAATAATAGGGATAGAACTTTCTATCTTTTTTTCTCCTATTTTATAAATTCCATCAACAATCTCTTCCTTATTGATAGAAAAAACCTTTTTCCATTCATTATAAATTGACTCATATCCATTCTTTTTTGATTCTGAGAATAAAAAAACAAAAAGGATTAAAAATATAAATAAAAACTTTTTTCCCATATTTCTATTTTATTTTCAATTTTTATAAATGTCAATTTTGACTTGACAAAAAATAGAATGTGTTATTTAATTACATAAAAAGGGGAAAAATGGTATATTTTGGGGAATATTGGAGCAAGATTGATAAACAGGGAAGAATAGTTATTCCTTCAAAATTAAGAGAATTAATTAAAAAAGAAGGAGATAGTGTTTATATTTCAAAAGGAATTGAAAAATGTCTATTTATTTTTCCAGAAAAAACTTTTGAACAGCAGGGAGAAAAAATAAATGAATTATCATTTACAAAAGGAAATTCAAGAATATTCACACGGCTTTTTTATTCTAATTCTTTTAAAGAAAAAATAGACAGACAGGGAAGAGTATTAATACCTTCTCAACTTATTGAATATGCGGAAATAAAAGAAATTGTAGTAATAATAGGAGCAGGTAAAAGAATTGAGGTATGGAATGATATTGAATGGAGGAATTTCAATAAAAAGTATTTTCCTTCTTTTGGAGAGATATCAGAAAAAATTTATGAATGAAAACCATTTTCCTGTTTTAAAAGAGGAAGTAAAAAAATGGATAAACTTAAAAGAAAATGGAATATATGTGGATTGTACAGTAGGAGCAGGTGGTCATGCAAAATATTTACTTTCCTCTATGAAAAACATTTTTCTAATTGGGTTGGATAAGGATGAAGAGATGATAGAAATAGCAAAGGAAAACTTAAAGGAATTTAAAAATTTTAGGTTAATTAAAGGTGGATTTGAAAATATAAAAGAAATTATTGAAAGAGAAAATATTAAAGAAGTTGATGGAATTTTATTTGACCTTGGTTTTTCAAAATTGCAGATAAAAGACTCTGAAAAAGGTTTTAGTTTCATGATTGATGGACCACTTGACATGAGATATGATAAAAATTCGAATTTGAGAGCATATGATATTTTAAACTTCTGGGATAAAAAAGACCTTATTTATATTTTTAAAAATTATGGTGAAATAGCCAATTGTGAAAGGATAGTAAATAGAATTATTGAAAGAAGAAAAAAGAAAAAATTTGAAACAACAAGAGAATTTGCTGATTTTATATGTGAGAATTTCAGAGAGAGAAAAAAAATACATCCTGCAACAAGATTTTTTCTTGCATTAAGAATTGCAGTTAATGATGAATTGAATTGTTTAAAAAATGGACTTAAAAATTCATTATCAATTTTAAAAAATGGAGGAAGGATTCTTGTAATAAGTTTCAATTCACTTGAAGATAGAATTGTTAAAAATTTTTTTAGAGAAAGAAAAGAAATAAAAGTTCTTACAAAAAAACCAATTGTTCCAACTGAAGAGGAAATTAAAAAAAATCCATTGAGTAGGAGTGCAAAATTAAGGGTTGGAGAAAAAAATGAAGAGGTCGGTTTATAAAGAAAATTTTAAAAATCTGGTATTTATTTCAATAACAGGTCTTTACCTTATCATTTATGTTTTTCTTTATTTGAGAATTATCTATTTTGGTTATGCAATTGAAAAAATCAAGGAAGAATATGAAACATTAAATTTGTTGAATAAAAATTATACACTACAACTTTTAAAACTTGTAACCCCTGAAAATCTGGAAAAAATTGCAAAAGAAAAAAATCTTAAACTTGAAATTCCTAATGATTGGTGTTTTTTAGAAATAAGGGAAGAAAATGAAAATGAGAAAAATGAAACTGAGATTCTTGAAGCAGGGACGAAATAAAAATATTTTTGAATATAGAATAAAATGGGCAGAAAGAATTTTTTTCTTTATTTTGTGTATAATAACCTTTCGCCTTTTTCATTTACAGGTAATAAGTCAGTTTAAAAATATGAAAGTCAGTAAAAATCTATATGAAAAAATAATAGTCCCTGCTGAAAGAGGAAAAATTTTTGATAGAAATGGGAAATTGCTTGCTTTCAATTTACCAAATTACAATATTTATTTTGATACATGGATGCTAAATCATATAAAAGAAAAAGAGTTGGATTATTTAGATGAATTAAAAAATAATTTATCACAAATACTTCATATGGACAAAAAAGAAATAGAAGAAAAAATGAGTCAGCCCTATGCTTTGATTAAGAAAAACATTAATTTTGAGGAATATGAGAAAATAAAGGAATTAAAAATTAAAGGTATTTATTTTGAGAAAGGATATAAGAGAGTTTATCCATATGGGAAGCATGCATGTCATGTAATTGGGTATACAGATGTAGATGGAAATGGACAGGAAGGAGTTGAATATTTTTATAATTCATTTTTAAAGGGAGAGAATGGTTTATATCTTATTCTAAAAGACGGACTTGGAAATTTAGTATATTCTATAAAAAAAGTGCTTATTGAAGAAAAAAAGGGGAAAGATATTGTTTTAACAATTGATTCAAATATTCAATTTTTTGTTGAGGAAGAGATGAAGAAATGGTTTGAAAAATATACTCCAAGAAATATTTCTGTTATAGTCATGGATACTGAAAATGGAGAAATACTTGCTCTCGCCAATTATCCAAATTATGACCCTAATGAGAGACCTTCCAGTATAGATTTTGATATAATTAGGAATAAATGTGTTACAGACCTTTTTGAACCTGGTTCTATATTTAAGATAGTTACAGCTGCTGCTGCGATTGAAGAAAATTTATTTAATCCCTCCTCATTGATAATGTGTGAAAATGGTAAATGGTTTGTAAGGTCTCACTGGCTTCATGATGTTCATCCATATGGTCTTTTAACATTTGCAGAAGTTGTTGAAAAATCAAGTAATATTGGAACAGTGAAAATAGCAATGGCTTTGGGAGAAGAAAAACTTTATCAATACTGTAAAAGATTTCATTTTGGAGAAAAAACAGGAGTTGACCTTCCTGGAGAAACCCCTGGAATTTTCAGACCTCTTGAAAAATGGTCTTCATATTCTATAACAGCAATACCTATTGGCCAGGAGGTAGCAATAAATTCTATTCAGAGTATAAGAGCAATTTCTGTTTTTGCAAATGATGGTTATCTTGTAAGACCTCATATAATAAAATGTATAAAAGATAAAGATTCAATTGAAATAGTAAATTATAAAAATGAAAAGGAAAAAGTTCTTTCCTCTTCAACAGTTAAAATAATGAGGGATATTTTAAAAAGAGTTGTTGGACCTGGAGGGACAGCTCCTTCAGCAGGGATTGAAGGTTATAATATATATGGAAAAACTGGAACTGCACAAAAAGCAATAGGCGGGAGATATATTATAGGTAGATATGTATCTTCTTTTGTAGGTTTTTTGTTAAGCAACAAAAAGAATATCGCTATTTCAGTTAATATTGATGAACCACAAGGGGCTTATTACGGAGGTGCTGTCGCTGCACCACTTTTCAGAAATATTCTTTTAAGGATTATAAATTATTATCAGATACCACCCCAAACAGATATAAAAATGGCTTATAAAAATGAAACTGAAAGAAATAATTAAGGATATTAAGAAAAAAAGGGTTTTTAATTTAAATAATTTTGAAGTGGAGGGTATTGCTTATGATTCAAGAAAGGTTAAGGAAAATTATATATTTGTTGCAATAAAGGGAACTAAATATGATGGCCATGATTTTATAAATGATGCAATTGAAAGAGGAGCAAAATGTGTGGTTGTAAGTCAAAGGCCATCAATTATCCCTTCTGATATCTGTGAGGTTCTTGTTGAGGATACAAAAGAAGCATTAAGTGAAGTTGCAAATATTTATTATGATTTTCCATCAAAAAAATTGAATGTTGTTGGGATAACAGGAACTAATGGGAAAACAACAACAAGTTTTATTATAAAGGAGATTATTAAAGAAACTGGGATGAAAGCAGGTCTTATAGGAACAATATTTTATGAAATTGGAGAAAGGAAAATTATGTCTACAAATACAACTCCAGAATCACTTGACTTAATAGAAATGCTTTCTGAAATGTTAAAGAATGAATGTAAATGGGCGATTATGGAAGTATCATCTCATGGAATTGACCAAAAAAGGATAGAAGGGATTGATTTTAATACAGGAATTTTTACAAATATTGCACCCCATGAACATCTTGATTATCATAAAACTTTTAAAAATTATTTATACACAAAATTAAAATTTTTTACAAAATATTTAAAGGAAAGCAGTAAAAAAGAAAAATATGCAATAATCAACATTGATTCTAATTATTCAAAATTATTTATAAAGAATTGCGAAAAAAATGGAATAGATTATATAACAGTTGGGAAGCATAGAAACTCAAAAATTAAACTTTTAGATTATAAGATAGAAAAAAATGGTAATATTATTGAAGTTGGGATAGAAAATAAAAAATTCACATTTGAAAGTAAAATCATCGGTTTTGGGAATATATATAATTTACTCAATGGAATTGCCTTTGCTTACGCTTATAAAATCCCATTTGATATTGTTCAAAAAGCTTTTTTAAATATAGAGAATGTTCCTGGAAGGTTTGAGTTTATAAATGAAGGGCAAGATTTTTTTGTTATTGTTGATTATGCCCATACCCACCATGCTTTACAAAATTTGTTACTTTCTGTGAAAAGTTTAAAACCAAGAAGAATAATATTAATTTTTGGATGTGGAGGAGATAGAGATAAAAGTAAAAGACCTTTAATGGGAAAAATAGGGGTTAAAATGGCTGATTTTGTTATAATTACATCTGATAATCCGAGAAGTGAGGACCCTTTAGAAATAATAAAAGATATTGAAAGTGGAATACCATTCTATTTGAGAAGAAAATATGCAAAAATTCCAGATAGAAGACAGGCAATTTATGAAGGAATTTCACTTGCAAGAAGTGGTGATTGTGTTGTAATAGCAGGTAAGGGACATGAAGCATTTCAGATTTTGAAAGATGTTACTATACCTTTTGATGATAGAGAAGAAGCAAGAAAAGCAATAAAAGATATAATTGAAAAAAGAAAACAAGAGACACTTTTATAATGGAAAAGGTTAAATTAAGTGAAGTTATAAAGTGGTGTAATGGAAAGGTAAATAAAAATTTTAAAGATGTTTTAATTGAAGGAATCTCAACTGATACAAGGAGTTTAAAAAAGGGTGAATTATTTATTGCTTTAAAAGGTGAAAGATTTGATGGACACAATTTTATAAAAGAAGCATATATAAAAGGTGCAATTGGATGTATAGTTTCTGAAAATTGTAAATATGAAGATGGATTGGTAATAAAGGTAAAAGATACACTGTTTGCTCTTGGCAAAATATGTGAAAACTATAGAAAAAAGACAAATATGCATGTAATTGGAATAACTGGAAGTGATGGTAAAACTACAACGAAAGAAATAATAAAAGAAATTTTATCTACAAAGTTTAATACAATAGGGACAATTGGCAATTTCAACAATCAAATTGGACTTCCTCTTTCAATTTTACAATCTGATATGAAAACAGAATTTGGTGTATTTGAAATGGGAATGAATAAAAAAGGAGAAATTGATTATTTAAGTAAAATAGCCAGACCAAATTCCTGTGTGATAACAAATATTGGAATAGCCCATATAGGTTTTTTTAAAAATAGGAAGGAAATAGCAGAGGCAAAATCAGAAATTTTTAATAATTTAATTGGTGAAAGGAATGTCTTTTTGAATAAAGATAGTGATTTTTATGAGTATTTAAAAAAGAAAGCAAAAAGTAAAAATATATTTTCAGTAGGAATAAAAACCAAGTGTGATATAAAAGGCAGAATTGTTGAAGAGGGTATTGACTATTTTGTTTTTCAGGTTAATAATAAAAAATTTAAAATGAATTTCTGGAACACTTCATTTATATATTCAGCACTTTTTGGGATTGCAATTTCCAAAAAATTTGATATATCAGAAAATTATATAGAGGATATTTTTATGAAAATTAAACCACTAAAAGGAAGAGGAGAATTAATAAAAAATAAAATTTTTATTATTGACGAAAGTTATAACTCAAATCCAAATTCGCTAAAAAATTCTCTTTTATGTTTTGAAAAAAAAGATTTTAAAAGAAAAATCGCAATTGTTGGAGATATGGCTGAACTTGGAAAATTTACAAATTTTTATCACTGGTATATGGGTAAATTACTTGAAAAATTAAACATAGATATAGTTTTAACTTATGGAGAAAAAAGTAAATTAATTTCTGATTATTCAAAAAAAGGCATACATTTTTATGAAATTGAGAGTATAAAAAAATATTTGAAAAAAATAGTAAAAAAGGATGATGCAATTTTGATTAAAGGTTCAAGGATTGTAAAAATGGAAGAAATTGTTAACTTTTTGATGGAGGAAATTTGAAATGTTATATAAATTTTTATATTCTCTTGTTAAATACTGGTTTGGTTTTAATATTTTCAGATATGTTACAGTAAGGGCAGCACTTGCAACATTCACTTCAATCTTATTTTCTCTATTATTTGGAAGGAAAATCATAAATAAACTTAAGAATTTCTGCCATCCAAATATGCTTGATTTTAGGAATGAAATTAAAGAAAAAACACCAACAATGGGTGGTATTTTAATCCTTGGGAGTTTGCTAATTTCAACAATTTTATGGGCTGATATTAAAAATACCTATATTTTACTTTTATTATTCTTAACATTTTCACTTGGATTGGTGGGTTTTGTAGATGATTGGACAAAATTAAAATATAAATCTTGTAAAGGAGTAAGACCTTTATTTAAAATTGTCTGGCAGATGTTCATCGGTTTTATCATTGGAATTATTATTGTTTATAATGGAAATTTATCTTTTAATACCTCTATCCATGTTCCTTTTTTCAAAAAGATAATTTTACCACTTGGTGAATATTATATACTTTTTACTGTTTTTATTATTGTTGCAACATCTAATGCAGTCAATTTAACAGATGGTATGGATGGACTTGCAATAGGTTCAGTTTTAACAGTAGCTCTTGCCTATGCAATAATATCTTATGTTATAAGTAATATAAAATTTGCAAGTTATTTGAATGTTCCTTTTGTAAAGGGAGCGGAAGAAGTAACTGTATTTACTGCCGGACTTGTTGGTTCATGTCTTGGATTTTTATGGTTTAATGCTTATCCTGCTGAAATATTTATGGGCGATACAGGCTCTTTACCTCTTGGAGGAATTATTGGATTTCTCGCAATAATAACAAAACAGGAACTATCTTTAATTTTTGTTGGAGGAATATTTTTAGCAGAGGCGTTATCTGTAATAATTCAGGTAATTTCTTTTAAAAGTAGAGGGAAAAGGGTTTTTTTAATGACACCAATCCATCATCATTTTGAATTAAAGGGTGTTCCTGAGTCAAAAATAGTTGTTAGATTCTGGATTATAGGAATAATTCTTGCTTTATTTACAATAATAACTTTAAAAATAAGATGATGGAAATAAAAAATAGAAAAATAGGAATTATTGGTCTGGGGATAAGTGGATTTGATTCTTCAATTTTTCTAATTGATAATGGAGCAAATGTTTATATTTCTGAAAAAAATTATAATGATGAAATAAAAGAGAGAATAGATATTTTAAAAGAAAAGGGAGCCAAAATTGAAATTGGTTCCCATACAGAAGAATTTTTAAAGGATGTTGATTTTGTTGTTATAAGTCCTGGAGTTGATGAGAGAATAGAAAATCTTGATTTTTTGAAAAAAAGGGGAATTCCTGTTATAAGTGAAATTGAACTTGCATACAATTTTTCAAAAAGTAAAAAAATAATAGGAATAACTGGAACAAATGGAAAAACAACAACTACAACTTTGCTTGGAGAAATTTTTAAAAATTCAAATTATAAATCTGTAGTTTGTGGAAATATTGGAAACACATTTATAGGAGAAATTAAAAATATTGATGAAGATACATGGGTTATTCTTGAAATCAGTAGTTTTCAACTTGAGAAAATTAAAAGTTTTAAGCCATATATAGCCTGCCTTCTTAACATTGATTATGACCATTTTGATAGATATTCAAATATGGAGGAATATATTTCAGCAAAAAAAAGAATATTTGAAAACCAGGATGAAAAAGATTTTTCAGTTTTAAACTTTGACAATTACTGGATAAAAAAATTAATGAAGGAAATTAAAAGTAAAAAATTATTCTTTTCCTTTTCAAAAATCTTTAATGGTGCTTATTATGAAAATGGGGAAATATTTATAAATGTAGATGGTAAAACAAGAAGAATTAAAACTGATAAAATAAAATTGTATGGAAAAGGAAACATTGAAAATATTATGTCCTCTTCCTTAATTTCAATCATATGTGGAATAGAAGAAGATATAGTACAAAAAACCATAGAAAATTTTAAACCTTTACCTCATAGAATGGAAATAGTTGCAGAAATTGATGGTATTGTTTTTATTAATGATTCTAAATCAACAAATCCACATTCAGTTAGAAATTCAATTTTAAGTATAGATAAAAAAAATAAAATAATTTTGATTCTTGGAGGGAAAGACAAAGGGTTCCCATATTACCAGTTAAAAAAATATTTAAAAGATAGGGTAAAATTAATAATATTGTTTGGGGAAGCAAAGGAAAGAATAAAAAATGAATTGAAATCATTAAATATACCGATTGAAACTGTTGAAAGTTTGAGGGATTGTATTTTACTGGCAAAGAAAATTGGCAAAAGAGGAGATACAGTTTTATTTTCTCCTGGATGCTCCTCTTTTGATATGTTTAAAAATTATAAGGAGCGAGGAGATGTTTTCAAAAAGGAAGTTCTATCTTTATTATAATATTTATTTTGCAGGACTTTTTCTTATTTTACTTGGGAGTGTATTTGTTTTAAGTTCAAGTTTTTCATATAGTTTGGAAAAGAATAATTTGACTTTTTATTTTGTAAAGCATATTAATTATCTCTTTTTAGGACTTATACTGGTTTTTCTTATTCAGAAAATTGATATAAAAAAACTGGAAAAAATTTCAACTTTATTATTTATATTTTCTTTATTTTTTTTAATTTTACCGGTTTTACAGCATAGATTGAGATGGGCAAAAATTGGTCCTTTTTTATTCCAGCCATCTGAGTTTGTAAAACTTACATTTATTTTATATTTGGCAAGTTATATTAAAAAAATTTCTGTTCAAGTAAATAATTTAAAAAATCTTATTTTACCTTCAATATCGTGGATAATAATAACAGGAATTTTGCAATTGCAAAAGGATTTGGGGACATTTGTAATTATTACTGTTGTTTTTATGGGTATCTTATTTATCTCAGGTTTAAAAATGAAATATATATTAAGTTTTTCCACTGTATTTATATGTTTGATTGTTGCCTTAATTTTGCTTTTTCCTTATAGAATTGAAAGAATTAAAAAGCATGGAAAGGCATATCAGGCCAAACAGTCGGTTCTTTCATTAAGTTCAGGCGGTTTTTTGGGTAAAGGATTTGGTGCTGGAACAAGAAAATTAAGGTATGTTCCTGAGATACATAAGGATTTTGTTTATGCAGTCGTCGGAGAAGAACTTGGTTTTATAGGAACTTTTGGTGTTCTTATTTTATTCGCCATTCTTGTATTTTGTGGACTTGAGGTTTCAAAGGAATGCGATGATTTTTTTGAAAAGATTTTATGTTCTGGTATAAGTATTTTATTTGGTATTCAGTTTGTTCTCCATGCTTGTGTTGTCCTTTCTATATTTCCAACAAAGGGAACAACATTACCATTTTTTAGTGTTGGTGGTTCTTCCTTAATAACAAATTTAGTTGCTTTCGGTGTTTTGATAAAAATTTCAAAAAATATAATAAATAAATTTGGGATAAAAGATATAGAAGAAATAACTATAGATTTAAAATGAATTTAAAAGGGATTATTTTTGATGGCGATGGTGTTTTATTTGATACAGAAAATTTACATGTTATTGCATGGAAAAATTTTTTGCCTTCTTATAATATAAATTTAACAGATGATGATTTTAAAGAAGGGGTTGGCGTTGAAGATAGGATTTTTTTAAAGAAATTGAAAGAAAAAGGTAGAATTCCAGGAAATTTAGAAATTGAAGAAATTATTAAAAGAAAGAGCGAGGAATTATTGAAAATATTGAATAAAGTTGATATAAAAATTTCTAAAGAGATAAGGAAAATTTTAAAATATTCAAAAAATAAGTATAAAATTGCGATTGCTTCAAATTCAGAAAAAAAATTTGTTTTAAAAGTTGTTGAGAAATTAAAAATTTCAGATTTTTTTGATGTTATTCTTACAAGAGATGATGTATTAAATCCAAAACCCTTTCCTGATATATATAAACTTGCTTCAGAAAAATTAAATATACCGCCGGAGAATTTAATTGCTTTTGAGGATTCAGAGACAGGAATACAATCTGCTAAATCAACTGGAATTTTTTGTGTCGGTGTAAAAACCACATCTCCTATTGAAAAACTGAAAATGGCTGATATAATAATAGATGAAATAAATTTAGAAAATTTTATAAGAGTAATTGAGGTCTTCAATGAAATCAAAAAATATTGAATCTGAAAGAATAAGGAATTTACCAACTTATATGTTTCAGGAGATAAATTCAAGAAAATTAGAATTAAGAAGGCAGGGTAGAGATATTATTGATTTTGGGATGGGTAATCCTGATAAACCTCCTCCTACTCCAATTATAGAAAAACTAAAAGAGGTATTAAGTGACCCAAAAGTTCATAGATATAGTGTTTCAAGAGGAATATTCAATTTAAGGAAAGAGGTGGCAAACTGGTATGAAAGAAGATTTGGAGTTAAACTTAACCCTGAAGAAGAAGTTATTGTATGTATTGGTTCTAAAGAAGGTATAAGCCATCTTGCTCTTGCTATATTTGATAAAGGAGATGTTGTTCTTGTCCCAAATCCTACATATCCAAGTCATTTATATAGTGTAATTTTTGCTGGTGGAACAATTTATGATGTCCCATTAACAAAGGAAAACAATTTTATTCCAGACCTTTCCCAGCCAATATATGATAGATTCCCAAAGCCAAAAGCAATGATTTTAAGTTATCCCAATAATCCCACAACTCAGGTCGTTGATATTGATTTTTTTAAAGATGTTGTAAAATTTGCAAAAAAAAATGACCTTATAATTATTCATGATATTGCTTATTCTGAAATTTATTTTGATGGATATAAACCACCAAGTTTCCTTCAGGTTAAAGATGCAAAAAAAGTTGGTATAGAATTTTATTCATTATCAAAAACATATAATATGCCTGGCTGGAGAGTTGGTTTTGCAGTAGGGAATAAATATGTTATAGGAGCACTTGCAAAATTAAAAAGTTATTATGATTATGGAATTTTTACTCCAATTCAAGTTGCTGCGATAACTGCTTTACGACTTGATGAAAAATATATTGATGAGATAAGAGAAACATATAGAAAAAGAAGAGATGCTCTTGTGGATGGGTTGAATAAAATTGGGTGGAATGTAGAAAAACCAAAGGCAACAATGTATATATGGGCAGAAATTCCTGAAAAATTTAAAAAAATGGGTTCAATGAAGTTTTCCCTATATCTACTTGAAAATGCTGAAATTGCTGTTTCTCCGGGGGCTGGTTTTGGTAAATATGGAGAAGGATATGTGAGATTTGCACTTGTTGAAAATGAAAAGAGAATAAAACAGGCAATAAAAAATCTTAAAAATTTATTCAAAAAGTAATTGTTTTACTGAAATTCGGACATTAGTTAAAGAGATTATAAGGTTTTGATTTTTGTAGATTTAAGATAAGGTGGATTGGGAAGAAGGAAGATAATTGTCAAAAATTTTATGTCTAATTTTTAGAAATTTTATAAATTTGACAGCAAACTCTAAATTAGATATAATTAAAATTTAAATGGGATTAATTTTAAAAAATGGGTATTTAATAGAGCCCAAAAGTGGTAAAGAAGGCAAATATGATATTTTGATAGAAAAAAGTATTGTTAAAAGTATTGATAAAAATATTCCCTCCTTAAATCATAAAGTAATTGACTGCAAAAATAAAATTGTATGTCCTGGATTTGTTGATATTCATTGCCATTTAAGAGAACCAGGAAGAGAGGATGAGGAGACAATTTATTCAGGGAGTTTATCAGCGGTAAGTGGTGGATTTACAACAATTTGCTGTATGCCAAACACAGACCCTCCACTTGATAATAAAGTAAGTATAAGATTTGTATATGAAAAGGGAGAGAAAAGTTTATGTGAAGTTCTACCAATTGGAGCAATAACCAAAAAAAGAGAAGGAAAGGAACTTGCTCCATATTTTGAAATGATAGAGGAAAATGCAGTTGCTTTTTCTGATGATGGGAATTGTGTTATGGATAGTAACGTAATGAGAAGGGCCCTTGAATATACTCTCTTACATAAAAAGCCGATTATTTCACATTCAGAGGACCAGAATTTATCAAGAAATGGAGTTATGAATGAAGGATTTATTTCAACAAAATTAGGGCTTCCTGGTATTCCAAGAGAAGCAGAAGAAATAATGGTTGAAAGGGATATAAAACTTGCAAAACTAACAGGTGGAATTTTACATATTGCCCATTTATCTTGTAAGGAGAGTGTTGAATCGGTAAGGAGAGTTAAGAAAAATTTAAAAAATATTACATCTGAGGTAACTGCTCATCATATAACTTTAACTGAAGAGGCGGTAATTGGTTATAATCCAAATGCAAAGGTTTCTCCGCCATTAAGAACAGAAAAGGATAGAATATCTTTGATTGAAGGATTAAAGGATGGAACTATTGATTGTATTGTTTCAGACCATGCACCTCACAGTTTTGAGGAAAAGGAATCTGGATTTGAAAATGCACCTTTTGGAATTATTGGTTTTGAAACATTTTTACCTTTGATTTTGAAACTTGTTGATTATGGAATGAACTTAAAAGATATAATTTGTAAAGTTACCTATGCTCCATCAAAAATATTAAATATTGAAAGGGGAATTATTGAAGTTGGTAAAAGAGCAGATATAACTGTTTTTGACCCTGATATTGAATGGATTTATACAGAAGATAAGATAAAGAGCAAAAGCAAAAATACCCCATTTTTAAACTGGAAATTAAAAGGAAAAGTTTTATTGACTATTTCAAGAGGCAAAATCGTTTATAAAGAACCTGAATTTAAATATTAATTTTCTTCCCCATTCTTTAGATGAAGCAACTATATCAAGCCAACTTGCTCCAAAGCCACCAACTCCTACCTGAATTATTTTCATTTTTCGCCTTTATTTTTGTCAAAAATTCCAAATTTTATAACTTTTCCATTTTTATCAAACCCAACATAATAATTTTCATAAAACCATATTTCCATCATTCCTGTATCTGATTCATAAATTTGATAATCCTTGCCAAGTATATTTTCAACTTCTTTTTTATCCAGACCAACTGGTATTTCTCCTTTTAAAATAGATTCTTTCAATTCATCATTCAACTGTGGATTTTTCTTTACATATTCTTCCCTATAATTTTTATCGAGAAATGTTCCTTTTATTTTTAAATGTGAACAACCTGAAATTAAGATAAAAAGAAATATAAGAAATCTCATATTGCCTCCTTTTTGATTTTATTCTATCATATATTTTATGGAAAGAGAATATTTATCAGGGACAAAGGTATGTGATATAGAAAGTCCTGATATTAAAATGAAGTCATATATGCTTACAAAGGATAGTTATTCAGAAAAGCAGAAGGCAATTGATATTTTTAATTTTGTAAGGGATGAGATTAAATATAGATTTGATTATTCATATATAAAGGCATCGGAGACATTAAAAAAAGGATATGGAAACTGTTTCAATAAATCAAATCTTCAAATAGCACTTTTAAGGAGTTGTGGTATATATGCTGGATATAAAGTTTATGTGATAAAAAAAGAGGTATTTTTTCCAATAGTTCCCAAAGATATATATGAATTGATAAGCCAGCCAACAATACATGTAGGTTGTGTGGTTTTTTTGAATAATAGATGGGTGGAGGCAGATGCAACAATTGATTTTGAATTATATAATCATATTTACAGAAATATGGAAAACTGGAAATATGAAGAATGGGATGGAGAAAAGGATATATCAATTCCTGAAAAATATATAATAGAAAATCAGGGCATATATTCAAATATTGACCTTTATCTATTAAATCCTCCAAAATTCTGGAATGACCAGTTATTGAAAAGAGCAAATGATTTTATAGAAACCCTTCTAAAATAAAAATTTCCAGAAGAAAGAAAATTAAGGTAAAATAATATAATAAATTCAAAAGGAGGGGATATGAAGGCACTTTTACTTATGGGTGGATTTGGGACAAGATTAAGGCCATTTACAATTACAAAGCCAAAGGCACTCTTGCCAATTGTTAATATTCCTTTTGTTTCATATCAGTTTGAATTGTTAAGAAATTATGGAATAGATGAAGTTGTTCTTGGGATTGGATATAAAGGAGATGAATTTAAAAAAATCCTTGGAATAGGAAAAGAAATTGGTTTGAAAATATATCTATCCTATGAAAAAACACCTCTTGGAACTGGAGGAGCAATTAAAAATGCAGAAAGGTTTCTGAAAGGGAAGGAGCCATTTTTTGTTTTTAATGGAGATATTATTGCAAATTTTAATCTTGAGAAAATTTTAAATTTTCATAAGGAAAAAAATGCATTTATAACAATTGGAATGGTAAAAGTTTCTGACCCTTCCTCCTATGGACTTATTGTTACTGATGACCAGATGCAGATAAAAAAGTTTATTGAGAAACCAAAACCAGAAGAAATTGTTACAGATACAATAAATGCAGGAGTTTATGTTTTTCAGCCAGAGGTTCTTGATGAAATACCTGAGGGTAAAGAAGTTTCTGTGGAAAAAGAAGTATTTCCTGGAATTCTTGATAAGGGTAAAGATATGTATGGTTATATTCATTATGGTTACTGGCTTGATGTAGGAACAATAGATAAATACAGGAAAGCAAATTTTGATTTAATAGATGGTAAAATTGAACTATTATATAAAAGGACAGATGAGAAAATAGAAAAAAAAGAAAATTCAATTATAGATAAGAGTGTTTCTGTTGAAGGGAAATTGATTGTTGATGATGAAGTTTTTATTGGAGAAAATTCTGTTTTTAAAGGCAAGGTCATAATAGGTAAAAAATCATTTATTGGTAAAAACTGTTTAATTGAAAATAGTATAATTTTTGAGAATGTTATTATAGGAGATAATTGCTGTATAAAGGATTCAGTTATAGGGAATTCAGTTTTTATTAAACAAAATTGTGAGATTAAAAATTTGGCTATTGGAGACAATTCCTATATAAGTGAATTTTCAAAAATTTGTCAGTAAAAATGGAAATAATAACAAAAACAAGGATTTTTAAACCAACTGAATACAGTATTTATAAGCCGAAGATTTGTTTTGTTTCTACTTATATTCCAAAGCCATGCGGTATTGCAACTTTCACACATGACCTTTTAAGACATATAGATAATTACAATATTTTAATACCTTCAAGAGTTGTTGCAATGAATGGTAAAAATGATAATTACATATATCCTGAAGAAGTTGTTAAAATTATTGAGATTGAAAAGATTGATGATTATAAAGAGGCATGTTATTTTGTGAATGATTCAGATATAGAAGTTGTAAATATTCAGCATGAGTTTGGTATTTTTGGTGGTGAATATGGAGAATATCTTCTTGAATTTCTTTCTGATTTAAAAAAGCCATGTGTGACTACATTTCATACTGTTTTGCCAAATCCACCAACAAAAATGAGAGAGATTGTAAGGAAAATAGGTGATAAAAGTTCTTATATTATTGTTATGACAAATCTTGGAAGAGAATTGTTGAAGGAGCAATACGGAATAGGTAAAAGAAAAATTGAATTGATATATCATGGAGTTCCATTTGCATATTTAAGGCCAACTGATTATTTTAAGGAAAAATTGAATTTAAGTGGCAAAATTGTTCTCTCAACATTTGGACTTTTAAGCAGGGGCAAAGGTATTGAATATGTGATATATGCATTGCCTGATATTTTAAAGGAATTTAATAATGTTGTCTATCTTATAATTGGTGCTACCCATCCAAATATAGTTAGAATTGAGGGTGAAAGTTACAGAGAATTTTTAATGAAAGAAGTTGAGAGATTAAATTTAAATGAAAATGTAATTTTTGTAAATAAATTTTTATCACTTGAGGAACTTTTAAATTATTTATGTGCAACAGATATCTATATAACCCCATATTTAAATCCAGGTCAGATTACAAGCGGAACATTATCCTATGCGATTGGGTGTGGAAAAGCATGCATTTCAACCCCATATTTATATGCAAAAGATATACTTGAAAATGGGAAAAGAGGGTTACTGGTGAATTTTAGAGACCCTGAAGGAATAAGTGAAAGTGTTATATATCTATTAAAAAATCCAGAAAAGAAGAAGCAGATGGAAAGGGAGAGTTATAAACTTGGACAGAAAATGACATGGGAAAAAGTTGCATGGGAATATCTAACATTATTTTCAAGAGTGAGTTTAAGCAGAGGAGAAAGTGTTTCTGTTTATTTTGAAGATAGATTATTACCAATTAAACTTACCCATCTTGAAACATTGACAGATGATGTTGGTATAATACAGCATGCAAAATTCTCAATGGCTGATAGAAAGACAGGTTATACCACAGATGATAATGCAAGGGCATTAATTGTTGCAACAAAACATTATAATATGTATATTGACCAGAAATCGCTTAACCTTATAAATACTTATTTAAGTTTCATATATTATATGCAGAAATCAAATGGAAGATTTCATAATTTACTTGGATATGACAGAAATTTTCTTGATAATGATGGAGGGGATGATTGTTTTGGCAGATGCATATGGGCAATAGGATATCTCCTTTCAAGTGAATTTATATATGAAAATATTAAAGGTGCAGCAAAACATATTTTTGACCTTGCATTTCCCCAGATTGAAAATATAAATTCATTAAGAGGAATAGCAAATTGTATAGAAGGGCTTTATTATTATTTAAAATTTGAAAAAAATGAAAGAGCAAAAGAACTTGTGAAAAAACTTTCAGAAAAAATGATTGAGAATTACAGAAATTCAAGTGAATCAAACTGGAAATGGTTTGAAAATATAATAACATATGAAAATGCAAAATTGCCACTTGCTTTACTTATTGCCTATGAAATAACAGAAGAGAAAGAATATTTTGATATAGGGATTGAATCACTCAATTTTTTAATAGATATTACAATCATAGATAATAGATTTATACCAATTGGAAATAATGGATGGTATGTAAAAGGTGGTAAAAGGGCATATTATGACCAGCAACCTGTTGAGGCAGCAGGCATGATTGAGGCATTGAAAAAGGCAGAAAAGTTAACAGGTAATGAAAAATATGCAAATTTATCTTTAATTGTTTTTGACTGGTTTCTTGGAAGGAATACAAAAGGAGAAATGATGTATGACCCTGTTACAGGTGGATGTTATGATGGACTTACAAAAAATGGTCCAAATAGAAATCAGGGAGCAGAATCAACCATTTCCTATTTACTTGCCCGTCTTGAAATTGAAGAAATATAATGGCTCAGATTTTAACTTATGGCTGTAAGGTAAATCAATATGAAAGTCAGTTAATAAAAGAAAATATTGAGAAGGATGAAAATTTTAAAGATGAAAATATTGTTATAATAAATAGTTGCTGTGTTACCGAAAAAGTTGAGAAGGAGATAAAGAAAAAGATAAAAAAATTATTAAAGGAAGGTAAAAAGATATTTCTTACCGGCTGTCTTGCAGAAAAGGATACCACCTACTTTAAAAATCTTGAAAATATTGAAATTGTCAAAAAAGATTTTTTTTACAGATATAAAAATAGAATTGAAAAATTTAATTCCCATACAAGAGTTTTTATAAAAATAGAGAATGGATGTGAAAATTTCTGCTCATACTGCATAATTCCATATGTAAGGGGGAAAATAAAAAGCAGGAAAGAAGAGGAAATCATAGAAGAGATAAAATGCCTATCAGAAAATGATTATAAAGAAATTGTCTTAACAGGGATTGACCTTGGTTCATATGGAAAGGATACAGGAAAAAATTTAAAATCACTCATTGAGAAAATAGAAAAAATAGACGGTATTGAGAGAATAAGATTGAGTTCAATTGAGATTTACCATATAAATGAAGAATTTATTGATTTTTTGAAAAATGTGAAAAAATTTTGTCCTCATTTTCATATTCCATTACAAAGTGGTTCTGATAGAATTCTTGAATTGATGGGAAGAAGATATAAATTTGATGAGTATCTTAAAAAGATTGATATGATAAGAGAAAAAATTGAAAAGGTGACATTTACAACAGATATTATGGTGGGTTTTCCTGGTGAAAATGAAGATGATTTTGAAAAAAGTTGTAATGCTATTGAAAAAATAAAATTTTTAAAAGTCCATATATTCCCATATTCAGAAAGAGAATTTACTAAAGCAATAAACTTGCCTGATAAAATTGATGAAAAGAAGAAAAAGGAAAGAGAAAAAATTCTTTTTGAAGTTTCAAATAGAGTAGGAAGGAGTGTTAAGGAAGAATTTATTGGAAAGGAATTATATGTTCTTTTTGAGAGGGAGGAAAATAAATTATGGGAAGGATATAGTGAAAATTATATCCCATTTATTTTAAAATCAGATGATAATCTAAGAAATAAAATTGTTAAAGTGGTTGCCCGGAAAATAATCATTCATAAAAACCAGTTATTTCTTGCTTAAATGTTATGGTAAAATGAGAATATGGAGAAAAATTTAAATATTGAAATTAAAAATATACAAAGATTAAATCTGGAGCAATTTACTTTTAAAGATTTCATCAGTTTCCCATATTACTCATTGATAGAATTTCTTAAAAGAGAAGCAGAGGATAATCCATTTTTAGATTTTGAATTTGATGAAAGTAAAATTCCAGAAATTACTCAAGAGGTTTCCCAACTTGAAGAAATTAAGGAACAACTTTATTTTATTGAAATGGGTGAAAAAACAAAAGAGATATGTGAATTTATAATTGAGAATCTTGAGAATAATGGTTATTTTAAGATGGAAATAAATGAGGTAAGTGAAATTTTAAATGTTGATTATAAAGATGTTGAGGAAGCATTAAAAATTATTCAATCACTTGAGCCAGCAGGAATAGGTGCAAGGAATTTAAAGGAATGTTTTTTAATTCAGGTAAAAAGAAATAAGGATGAGATGCTTTTTAAATTTATTGAGGAATGCTGGGAATTATTATTAAAAAGGAAATTTAATGAAATAGGAAAAAAAATGAAACTGGATGAAAAAGAAATAAAAAATATTATTGAAAAATTAAAAAAACTTAATCCAAATCCATTAAATCTTGATAAAAAAATTGAAAGAAAAATTATACCTGAAGGAAGAGTTATTAAAGAAGGGGATAATCTTAAAGTTTATGTTGATGATAAAATTTCCTATTTTCTAAAATTGAATTTCCTTTATGAAAAATACTATTCTTCTCCATTATTATCTGAAAAGGAAAAAAGATTTCTTACAAAAAAAATTAAAAGAGCAAAAATTGTGATAAAATTTGTTGAGGAAAGAAGAAAATTTTTACAGAAGGTATTTCAGGAAATAATTGATTATCAGAAGGAATTTTTTTATAATGGAAATTTATATCCTTTGAGGGAGAAGGATATTGCAGAAAAAATGAATGTAAGTATATCAACAATAAGCAGGGTTATAAATGGGAAATATTTAATAACTCCAAAAGGATTATTAAAAATAAAGGATTTATTTGTAAGAGAGTTTAAATATTCAATGAGCAGAAATTTTATAATTGAAAAGATAAAGGAGATAATAAAAAATGAAAGCACTCCACTTTCTGATAGAGAAATAGCATATAAACTTGGATATTTTGGAATTAAAATTTCACCAAGAACTGTAAACAAATATAGAAATAAGATGGGTATACCGAATTCATATTTGAGATAAAGGGAAGATAATTTTAAACTCAGTTCCTTTACCTATTTCACTTTTAATTTCAAAATTTCCACCATATTTTTTTATTATTTTTGCTGTGAATGAAAGACCTATACCATTTGTTTTTTCCTTACTTATATAAAATGGGTCAAGAACTTTTTCAATTGTTTCTTTTGGAATTCCCTTTCCATTATCTTTTATTTCAAGAATCATTAAGTCCCCAAATTTTTTTGTTTTTATATCTATAAATCCCTCTTTTTCAATTGACTGTGCACTATTTAAGAGTAGATTTAAAATTGCCTGATGGAAATGATTTTTATTTGCTTTTATAATCATAGGAGATTTTTCAAGTTCAACATTAAAATTAACATTTTTACAAAGTTTTGATTCTCTCAAAAAATTTATAAGTTTTTCAATTGTTTCATTTACATTTACATCTTCAATTTCATATTCTTCTTTTGCCAGTTCCATTATGTTTTTTGCTATATTTTTGCATCTTTTAATTTCTGATTCTATGGTTGTTATATATTTCATTGTTAATTCCTTTGAACTTACCTCCTGTAAAAGAAGTTGGATATATCCATGAATAACTGTTAAAAGATTATTGATTTCATGAATAACTTCTGTAGACATCTGTCCAATTGTTGCAAGTTTTTCAACTTCCTCAAATTTTTTCAATAATTTTGAATTCAATGAAGATAATTCATCTTTCAATCTTTCTGATTCCCTTTCAATTCTTATCTTTTCAATCGCTCTATTAACAATACTTTCAAGTTCAGGGATATCAAATGGTTTTGCCATAAATTCAATTACTCCAAAATGCATTGCTTTTCTTGCAGATTCCATATCTCCATAACCTGTCAGAATTATAACTGGAACCTTTTCATCATACTTTCTTATTTCTTCAAGAGTTTCAATTCCACTTTTACCTCCCATTTTTAAATCAAGAATTATAACATCAACTTTTATTTTTTTTACTACCTCTATCCCTTTTTCTCCACTTTCAACAGGGATAACATTATACTTATTTTTGAATATCATCCTTATTGATTCTCTCGGTCCAAGTTCATCATCAATTACAAGTATAGTTGGTTTTTTTTCATCAAATTTCTCTTTTATACCCAATTGTGAGAAAATATCCTTTGGATTTGTATTCTCCTGCATAATAACCCTCCTTTCTCTTTTTTTCAGGATTAGAAATTGAAAAAACTGTTTCTATTTTTCCTATTTTTGTTTTAAATTCAGTTCCAAAAGAAATAAAGATTGTGTCTGCATCAGGTAAACTTGGTTCCCATGTTTCTTCAGGAATTGGACTTTTAAGAAATGCAATACCACCTTTAAGTTTTAAATTTTCATTCTTAATATATTCTGTTCCAAGATAAAAGTTATAAATATCCTTCCAGTTTTTCTCAATATAATAAGGTGGAATAAATCCGGTATTTATATAAATTCTATCAACTGAGGAAAAGCCATAATATTCTGTATCAAATTCTATTTTCCAGTTTTTCTCAGGATAAAAAGCGATACCAAAGGTTAAAATATCAGGAAATTTAATTTCTGTTTCAGCATCAAAATTTCCAATTTGTGAAGATTTAAATTTCCCATCATACTCAATTTTAAATCCTGTCTTATATGTTAAGCCAGTTGCAAATTTCTCTTTTTTATAAAGAAAACCAATCGTTCCACCAAAACCAGTCCCATCTACATTCATTTTTCCTTCTGTTTCAATTAAAAGTGGAATAAGGTTTTTAAATAAAAGTCTGCTATAATAAAAATTTAAACCAAAACCTATTGAAAATTCATCATTTATTTTAAAAGAAAAGACAGGTGTAAAATTTAATGTCTGCATACCTGAATAATATGGAACTTGATAATTCCAGTATCTGACAATATCTTTGCTCCATTCAGTTGACTGTCCATAAGGAAAGTTTAGTCCTATACCAAATTTAAAATTTTCTTTTTTATTATCAGGAACAAAATAAAAATATGGCAGAATTGTTAAATTGAATTTTTTCTCTTCTTTTCCACTTGTATAAAAATAATCTGTTTTTGAATATGGGAGACTGAAACCAAACATAATCTCACCTTCCTTAATCTGAATGAGTCCTGCTGGGTTATAAATTATTGCTGATGCATCATTACACTGAGCAACAAATGCACCTGCCTGGGATAGTGAAGATGAACTTTCGGGTGGATTTTTAAATGCCTGAGAAAATAAGAAGGAGTTTAATATTAACCAGAATAATAAAATTTTTAATTTCATATTGCACCTCTCCTTTATTTATATATTAAGCAAAAAGTATGCCAAGTTCAGTTATTTTAAAAATTTGTTTTAATCTGGACAATATTGTATAATTTATCATATGAAAGGGATATTGATTTCAATTGCTGGAGTTCCAAGGAGTTTGTCTGATTTTGTCCCTGATAATGGTCTTGCTCTTCTTGCCTCCTGCCTTTTAAAAAATAATGTTGATGTAAGAATTTTTGATTTTAATTTACCTTCAATTTTTGATGATATTTATGACAAAAATGTAAAAAATTTTCTTGAAAAATTTTCAAATAAAGTTTTTGTTGATGGCAAAAAGCCAAATTTTTTTGATATATTAAAATTGAAATCTGTATCTTCAATAATTGAAAGAAATAAAAAAAATTACATTGAAAAATTGAAAAAATTTTTACTTGAAACAATTGAAAAGGAGAAAACAGAATTTGTTGGATTTAAATTATGGGCAGGAGATGGATTTGATTGGTCAATTGAAATAGGTAAATTCCTTAAAAGAAAAAAGCCAGAATTAAAAATGTTTGGTGGAGGGCCACAGGTGGACATTTTTGAACATTTAATTTTTGAAAAAGGTGATTTTTTTGATGCTTTATGTTATGGAGAGGGAGAAGAAGTTATAATTGAACTGTACAATTTTGTTCAAAAGAAAAGAAAATTGAGGGATATTCCAAATATAATTTTTAAAGAAAATGGAAAAATTATAAAAACAGAGAGAAAATATATAGAAAATCTTGATGAATTGCCATTGCCTGTTTATACACCTGACATTTACTGGAAAATAGAAGAAAAAATAAAGATGTTTGTTATAGATGAAAGCAGGGGTTGTGAAAATGCATGTTTTTTCTGTATTCATCCAAAAAAAAGTGGTAAGAGAAAGAAGAAATCAGTTGAAAAATTAATTGAAGAAATAAAATTTTTCATTAATAAATATAATGTTTTTCTTTATAGATTTGCAGGTTCAAGCACTCCAGGAGATTTGATTTTAGAATTTGCAAAAAAGATTATTGAGGAAGGTATAAAAATTGATTATGCAAATTCGGGACATGTTAATGATTTTGATATTGATTTTAAAATTTTGAAGGTTTCTGGTTGTAGTTCAATATTTTTTGGTATAGAGTCAGCAAATGAAGAGATATTAAAAAAGGGAATGAACAAAAATGTAAAAAAAATTGATATGGAAAGAGTATTAAAGAATTGTAAGGAAGCAGGAATTTTTACAGTTGCAAGTTTTATTTATCCAGCGCCTTTTGAAAATGAAGAAACAAGAAGGGAAACAATCCAGTTTCTTGAAAAAGTTAAGCCAGATTCTGCACTTGTTCAATTCCCTGGAATTTATCCAGGAACAGTATGGTTTAAATATCCTGAAAGGTTTAATTTTGAAATTGAAAAGGAGTCATATCCTTTAAAGGTTATGAATTATAAAATAAAGGCATTATTTCCACCAAGGATGTGGCAACCATTACCTTATAGGGTAAATGGAATGAGTTTTAAAGAATTTGCATATGAAACAGAAAAATTTCAAAAGGATATTAATAAACTTGGAATAAATACTTCAATTTCAAATGAAGATTATCTTTTCTATAAATATAGTGGGTTTAAAAGTATTGATGAATTTTTGAAATTTAACAGGGTTTATTTTTATTCAGGAAATAGTGAAAAATTAAAAGAAGAGATTGAAAAAATTAACAAAAACAGCCAAAGAAATGAATAGAAGAGTTGTTATAACAGGGATAGGAGTTATTGCTCCAAATGGAATTGGTAAGGAAAATTTCTGGAATGCATTAAAGGAAGGTAAAAGTGGAATAAAAAGAATTACATCTTTTGACCCATCTAATTTGCCATGTCAGATTGCTGGAGAAGTGATTGATTTTGCTCCTGAAAAATATATTGAAGATAAAAAAAGAATAAGAAGAATGTCAAGGACTTCTCAGTTTGCTGTTTCATCTGCAAAAATGGCAGTAATTGATAGTGGATTAAATTTAAAAGAGATAGAACCGGAAAAATTGTTAATATGCATAGGAGTAAGCACAAGTGCTATGGATTTATTTGAGTCACAACATAAAAAATTTTTAGGTAGAGGATATAAAGGAATAACACCTTTTAGCATTTTTTTTGCAACCCCAAATATTGTTTCTCAGGAAATTTTAAATGAATTTGAATTAGAAGTTACTACCTCCACTCTTGGAAGTGGCTGTGCAAGTGGATTTGATGCAATTGGTTATGGTTTTAAAGAGATTCAGAATGGAAATTATGATATAGCAATTGCAGGAGGTTCTGATGCTTCAATAACTCCCTTAATAATGGCAGGTTTATGTGCTTCAAATATAATGAGCAAAAGGAATGAAATTCCTGAAAAAGCAAGCAGACCTTTTGATAAATTAAGGGATGGAGGAGTTTTATCAGAAGGAGCAGGAATTTTAATAATTGAAGAATTGGCTCATGCATTAAAGAGAAAGGCAAATATATATGGAGAAATTATTGGTTATGGAAAATGGGGAGAAAAGGAAATTACAAAACCAGGTATAGGATTTGAAAAGGCAATGGAAAATTGTATAAAAGATGCAAATATAAATAAAAATTCTATTGATTGTATTTATGCCCATGGACCGTCAGACCCATTCCTTGATTATTATGAAACAGTTGCTATAAAAAATGTATTTGGAGAATATGCATATAAAATTCCAATCACATCAATAAAGTCAATGGTTGGAAATCCACTTGGTTCAGGCGGAGTTATGCAATTAATTGGTTCTTTATTTACTTTAAAAAAAGGTATTATTCCACCAACAATTAATTATGAATATCCAGACCCATTATGTGACCTTGATTATACACCAAATAAATACAGAATTTTTAATGTTGAATATTGTCTTATAAATTCTCACGGGATTGGAGGAAGTAATTCTTCTATTTTGGTAAAAAAATATGAGGATAAATAATCTTGCAATTTCTTTTTTTATTGTTGGAATACTGAATATCGCTCTTGGAATTCTTGTTTTTTTAAAAGGTAAAAGAAGACTTACAAATAGAATATATTCAATTTTTTCATTTTTTCTCGCTTTCTGGTCATTTATTTCTTTTTCTATTGCTTTATCTCAAGAAATTAATAGAGCCCTTTTTCTTATTCGTATAGTTTTTTCATATGCTGCCTTTGTTCCTTCAATATTTTATCTTTTTGCTATTTGTATAGGAGAAGAAAATATTCCTAAAAAAGAATTGAGGAAATTGATTCTTTTTTATGTTCTGAGTATATGTAATGTTTTTATATCATTTTCTCCAAATTTTATTGTTGAAGGTTATATGGGAACAAAAGGGAATATAAGCACTGGTCCAATTATAAAATATGGGAAACCCGAAGTTTCTATGTATACAATAAATATTTTGTTTATTCTTTCTGCAGGGCTTTATCATCTTTATAAAAAGAAAAAGGAAAAATCAGGTATCACTGCAATTGAAATTCATTATGTTTTTATTGGAGTTTTATTTGGAACAATTTACACTTTCTCATTTTCTCTTTTACCTCTTATCTTTACAGAATTCCCACTTGCAGATAGATTAACTCCATTTGCATCAGTGATTATGTCAGCAATAATAATTTATGGAATAGCAAAATATAAAATAATGGATGTTGTTCTTGTTTATCAGGCAATTTCCCTCTATCTCCTTTTATCAGTTTCTCTTTTTTTAATTTATTATCTTTCAATCAATATCATAAATTCTCTTGCTTCCTTTTTTGGATTCTCTTTAGGAAATTGGTCAATAATTTTAAGTGGTTTTCTGGTTGCAATGCTTTTTATTCCTTTGAGAGAAAAATTGAGAAGATTTTTGAAAGCAAGAATGTTGAAATATGATATTGAAATTTTAACCCAGAAAATTTTTGAAATATTATTTTCTTTTTCAAGTCCAAAAGAAATTTTTGAAAATCTAATGGACACACTTTCTTTTTATCTTAATATTCCAAAAGAAATTCTATTTTTATTCAGAGATAAAAATGATTTTCCATTTGAGGATGAAGACCTTCCCGAAAATGTGAATGTTATATTTGATAAGAATTCTCTATTTTTTGATGTTCTAAAAAAACCAAAAATACTTATAAGAGATGAAGAAAAAAGGGTTGAAATGATATATCCTGAAAAAAAGAATATTGTTAAAGAATTTGAGAAAATTGGTTATGAAGTTGCTGTTGGCATTGAAGAAAAAGGAGTTATAAAAGGAGTTATATTTCTCAAACAAAAATTTGATAAGAGTGTTTTCTCATATAGAGACCAGTTAATTCTTATAAATCTCGGTTATCAGATAGGAATTGCAATTGAAAATATTAAACTATATCACCGAATTTCTGAAGTTAATACATATATGAGAAGTTTACTTGATAATTCTCCTTTTGGTGTTATCAGTTTTGATAAAAATGGGAAGATAACAATATTTAACTTGCAGATGGAGAGAATTTTTAATAAAAAAGAGGAGGATGTTCTTGGGAAAAGTTTTTACGAAATTTTACCATCTGAAATAATAAAGGATTTTAAAAATAAACTTTATGGACTGGATAAGACAATAACAGAAAAAGAACTGCAAATTAAAATTGATGGGAAAAATCTTATACTTTATACATTAGTTGTTCCAATTTTTGAAAATGGAAAACTTCTTGGGGTTCAGGTTATTTTTTCTGATGTAACAAAGGTAAAACAACTTGAAGAAGAAATAAAAAGGAATGAGAGACTTGCAGCACTTGGAGTTATGGCAGCAGGTCTTGCTCACGAAATAAAAAATCCTTTAACTTCTTTAAAAACATTTGCTCAACTTTTACCAACAAGATTTGATGACCCTGAATTTAGAGAAGTTTACTCAAAACTAATTTTTGAGGAGATAAATAGAATTAATAATCTTGTTGAGCAGGTTTTACTTTTTTCAAGCCCCAGAATTAAGAAACTTGAAGAGGTTAATATTGTAGATATTATTAAATCAACTATTAATCTTGTTTCATATCAGTTTGTAGATAAAAAAATAGAACTTAAGACAGATTTTCCTGAAAAAGATGTTATAATAATTGGAGATAGAGAAAAATTGAAACAGGTATTTATGAATTTACTTATTAATAGTTTTGAGGCAATTAACAGTAATAATGGAAAAATTGAAGTTATATTGGATGAAAAGGAAGAAGATGTAGAGGTTTTGATAATTGATAATGGATGTGGAATTAAAAAGGAGATTATGAATAAAATTTTTGACCCATTTTTTACAACTAAAATCAAAGGAACTGGACTTGGACTTTCAATTGTTTTAAGTATAGTTGAAGAACACAAAGGAAAAGTAAGAGTTGAAAGTGAAGAAGGTGAAGGGACAAAGGTTTCTGTTTTATTACCTAAGAAGAGGGTTTTAAATGAAGTATTTAATGGTAATCACTGATGATGAAAGCATTATTCATACAATAAGAATTATTTTAAGAGATTATTTTGTTGAAAGAGTAGGTCCAAAAGAAGCGATTATTAAAATAAGTGAAAGAAATCCTTTTTTGGTAATTATTGATACCTTTTTGCCTGAAATAGATGTATGTGAACTGATAGATAAATTAATTGAGGAAAACGAAGAATTACTTATAGTCCCTTTAATTTCATTTTATGATAAAAAAGCAAGAGAAATACTTCAAAAAGATATATTCTATGTTGTTGAAAAGCAATTTCTTTATGAAAAAATAAGACATGTTGTGGAAAGGGCTGAAAAATGGATGAATTTTATTCATAAAAAAGAAAAAGTGATAAAACAGAAAGAGGAAGAATTTGTAATAGAAAAGGAAAGTATAGAAAGTGATTTTTTTCAGAATATTTTTCAGGAAATTGCAGAAAACTTCTCAGATATTAATAAAATTTGTTATGAAATTTTGAAGGTTTTAAGAAAATTCTTTCATTTTGGTTCAATGGCAATATTACTCAATGACAGAGGAATTTTTAAAGTTTATGCTTCTTTTGGAATAGATGAAAATATTTTAAAAGAAATAAAAATTGATTTTGAGAGTTCTATTATAAAATGGTTTCTTAAAGAGAATAAAATTTTGAATTTAAAAGAAAAATATGTTGATTTTGAATTTAAAAATTTTGCTTCTATATTTAATTTTTCAATTATAATTCCATTAAAGACATTTTCAGGTAAATTTATTGGTTTAATGATGCTTGGAGAAAAAATTATAGATGAGAAGATTAAGGTTGAAGAAATTTCAAAACTTTCTTTACTTTCAGATTATCTTGCAATTGTTTTTGATAATTTCTTTCTCTATAATGAGATTAAATGGCAGAAAGAATATCAGGAAACACTTTTTAAGAATTTATCAGCAGGTATTATCGGCGTTGATAAGGAAGGGAGAATAATCCTTTTAAATGAATATGGGGCAAAATTATTAAAGGTTAAATATGATGAGATAAAAGGAGAAAAAATAGAAAAGGTTGGTTCTCAGATTGCAGATTTTATTAGAAGAGCACTTATATTTGGTGAATCAGTTTCAAGAAAAGAATTTGAATTTATTCCAACAAAAACAATTCTTGGTATGAGCATAAATGTTATTAAAGATGAAAAAGGAAATATTATAGGTGCTGTTGGAATTTTTCAGGATTTGACATATATAAAAGAAATTGAAAAAAAGGAAAAAGAGATTGAAAGGGATAAATATTGGGGAAATATCGCCTCTAAATTATCTCATGAATTGAAAAATCCTCTTGTTGCAATAAATACATTTGCACAGATGCTTCCCCAGATGTATTCAGATGAGGAATTTAGAACAAAATTTTCAAATATTGTCTTTCAGGAGATAAAAAAAATTAACGAAATTATTGACAGGATTAATAAAATTGCAGATACAATAGAACTAAAGAAGGGTTTTGTGGACTTGAATGAATTTTTAAATGAGATTTTGAAAGATAGAGAAATTTCAAAAAAATATGGAATTATTCCAGGGTATAATATAGAAATTGATTTTATAAGAATGAAGGAAGCAATTGACTATATCTTTGAATTTATTAAAGAAGATATTTCAGAAAATGGGAATGTTTATGTTGACATTGTTGAAAAGGATAATTTTATAAACATTCTTATTGGTGAAAATGGGAAGAAAATAAAAATTGAAAAAAAAGAAGATATTTTTATGCCATTTAATCCTAATTTAAGAACTCCATTTTCAACTGGACTTCTACTTGCAAAGAAAATTGTTGAATCTCATAATGGCAAAATTGAATTTGAAATTACACCAGAGGAAAAAACTTTTATTATAAGTTTGCCATTAAAATGAATAAGATACTTGTTGTTGATGATGAAATTGGTGTAAGGGAATCTTTAAGATTTGCTCTTAAGGATAAATATAAAATTATTCTTGCCGATTCTGGAAAAGAGTGTATTGTTCAACTTGAGAAAGAAATACCAGACCTAATAATACTTGATATTATACTTCCTGATATTGATGGAATTACACTTTTAAAAGAAATAAGGAAAAGATTTCATGAAATACCTGTTATAATGCTTACTGCTATATCTCAGGTAAAAACTGCTGTTGAAGCGATGAAATCAGGAGCACTTGATTATATTACAAAGCCATTTGATGTTGAAGAGATTATTTTAATAATTGAAAAAATTCTTAAAACAAAAAATCTCCTTTCATATATAGAAATTTTAAAAGAAGAAATAAATAAAGAGTATCCAGTAGAAAAAATTATATATGCAAGTGAAACAATGGAAAAAATAATTGGAATTGCAAAAAAAGTTTCATTTTCTGATTCTCCAGTTTTAATCACCGGACCTACGGGTGTTGGAAAAGAATTAATTGCAAGGTATATTCATGAAAATAGCCCAAGAAAAGAACAACCATTTGTTTCAATCCATTGTGCTGCAATTCCAGAAACATTATTTGAGAGTGAATTATTTGGTTATGAAAAGGGCGCTTTCACAAATGCATTTAAAAGTAAAAAGGGGAAAATAGAAATAGCAGGGTCAGGGACAATCTTCCTTGATGAAATTGGAGAGATACCTTTAAATATTCAGGTTAAACTTTTGAGATTTATTGAAGAAAAAAAATTTTCTCGTCTTGGAAGCAATGAAATTATAGAAAGTGATGTTAGGATAATTTCTGCTACTTCAAAAAATCTTGAAGAGGAAATTAAAAAAGGAAATTTTAGAGAAGACCTTTTCTACAGATTGAGCGTTGTTCCAATAAAAATACCTCCTTTGAAAGAAAGAAAGGAAGATATTATACCTTTATTGGAATATTATATTGACCTTTACAGTAAAAAATATCGCACAAAAATAAAGAAAATTTCAGAAAAAGCCAAAGAAGTATTTCTTAATTATGAATGGCCAGGGAATGTCAGAGAACTAAAAAATCTCATAGAAAGAATTTTTGTTTTAAACCCACAAAATGATATAATAAATATAGAGGATTTACCGGAAGAATTTAAGGTAAGAAAGAAGGATTTTATTTCCTTAAAAGAAGAGGTTGAAAATTTTGAGAAGAATTTAATTAAAAGGGCACTTGAAGAAAATAATTATAATCAAACGAAAACAGCAATTTTTTTAAGAACAACAAGAAGGATTTTGAGATATAAAATTGAAAAATATGGACTTTTAAAAAATGGGAAAAATTCTGATAATTGATGATGAAATAGAAATTATAAATCTTATTGAGAATATTCTGGGTTCGCTTGGGTATGAAATTGATTATTCTACAACTGGAAAAGAGGGACTTGAAAAAATAGAGAAAAATGATTTTAGCATTGTTCTTCTTGACATTTTCCTTCCGGATTTTGATGGTTTTGAACTTTTGAGAAAAATTAAAGAAATGAAAGAAAATTTGCCTGTGATTATTCTTACTGGATTTGGGACAACTGAAAATATAGTAAAAGCAATTAAACTTGGAGCAGATGATTTTATTGAAAAACCATTTAATATTGAGAGATTTGTTGATGTTATTCAAAAAGTTATAAAAATTAAAAAACTTGAAAAGGAAATATCAAAACTAAAACTTATTGAATCACTCCTTGAACTTAATAGAACAATTGTTTCTCTTTCATCTCTTGATATAATGCTTGAAAAAATAGTTCATATTTCAGAAAATCTTTTTTCGCCGAAGAGAATAGGAATATACCTTATTGATGAATATGGAAGAAATTTTGTTTTAAAAAAGCAGAAGATGGATGATATCAAATTTAAAATAAGAACTGTTTATGATTATTCTGAATTAACTGATTTTTTTAAAGAAAGTAATGTTTATTTTTCAAGAGGAAATACATTTTTTGAAGTTATGCTTGCAATAAAGGGAAAGGAAAAAAATATAGGTATTTTAAGTTTATTTTTTGGGAAGGATAGGATTTTAAAAGAAGAGGAGTTAAAATTTCTTGAATTATTTTCAATTCAGATTGGGATTGGAATTGAGAATGCTATGTTATTTGAAAAAATTCAGAATTCCTATGTTAATGCAATAAAATCTTTAATTAATACTCTTGAAGCAAGGGACAGATATACAAAAGGACATTCGGAAGAGGTTGTTTATTATTCAATTTTAATAGGGAGAAAACTTGGATTTAATGATGAACAGATTAAAATTTTGAAGAATGCTGCTTATTTACATGACCTTGGTAAAGTTGGAATTAAAGACCATATTCTTTTAAAACCTTCAAGATTAAGAGAAGATGAATTTGAACTTATAAAACAGCATCCACTTATAACATTTAAAATTATTGAGCCATTAAATTTAAGAGAAGAAGAAATAGAGGCATGCCTTTATCATCACGAAAGGATAGATGGTTCAGGATATCCCTATGGACTTATTGGAGAGAAAATTCCAATTTATGCTAAAATAATCGCTGTTGCTGACGCTTACAGTGCAATGACTTCTGAAAGGCCTTATAGAAAAAAAATGAGTAAAGAAGAAGCAATAGAAGAATTAAAGAGATATGCAGGAAAACATTTTGACTCGGATATAGTGGATTTGTTTATTGAAATAATAAATTCAGAGGAGGTGAAAAACAATGAAAGAAATTGAAATAGGTAAAGTTACTCATTATTATACAAAGATAAAAGTTGCTGCTTTAAAAATTTTAAATGGAGAATTAAAAATAGGAGATAAGGTTCATATTAAGGGACATACAACAGATTTAAATCAAATAATTGAATCAATGCAGAAGGAACATCAGGAAATAGAAATTGCTTTACCTGGTGATGAAATAGGAATAAAAGTTATAGACCATGTAAGAGAAGGAGATATTGTTTATAAAATAATTGAAGAATAAAAAGGGGATAAAATGGTTAAATTTTTGAATTTCTTTTCAAACGACCTTGGAATTGACCTTGGGACTGCAAATACCTGTGTTTATGTAAGAGGAAAGGGTGTTGTTTTAATGGAACCATCAATAGTTGCAATAAATACTGAAACAAAAAAAGTTGTTGCAGTTGGGGAAGAAGCAAAAAGAATGCTTGGAAAAACTCCTTCAAATATTGTTGCCATGAAGCCCATGAAAGATGGTGTAATTGCAGATTTTGAAGCATGTGAATCAATGTTAAGATATTTTATAGCAAAAGTAAAAACACAAAAGCATAAGTTTGTTTTACCTCCAAGAATTGTGATTGCAGTTCCTTCTGGAATTACTAATGTTGAAAGAAGAGCAGTTAGAGAAACAGCACTTAAAGCAGGTGCAAGAATGGTAAAACTTGTTGAAGAACCAATGGCATCAGCAATAGGAGTTGGACTTCCGGTTGAAGAACCATGTGGAAGTTTCATTCTTGATATAGGTGGAGGGACAACAGAAATGGCTGTAATTTCTCTTGGAGGGATTGTTATTACTAAAAGTTTAAGAGTTGCAGGTAACGAATTTGATGAAGCAATTATTGAATACTTGAAAAAGAAATATAATTTATTGATAGGAGAAAGGACTGCTGAAGAAATAAAAATCAATATTGGGTCTGCATATCCTCTTGAGGAAGAATTATATATGGATGTCCATGGAAGAAGTTTGGTTGAAGGATTACCGAAAGTTGTAAGAATAAATTCCACTGAAATAAGGGAGGCACTGAAAGATACTTTAAATATAATTGTGAATGCAGTAAGGGATATTCTTGAAGAAACACCTCCTGAACTATCAAGCGATTTAATAAAAAATGGTCTTGTTATTGCAGGGGGAGGAGCACTTTTAAGAGGGATAGATAAACTTATATCAAGTGAAACCAAACTTCCTGTAAAAATAGCAGATGACCCTTTAACCGCTGTTGTTAGAGGGACTGGTATTATGCTTGAGGAAGAAAAATATTTTAAACAAATTCCTCAGGAATAGAAATGTTATGGCGCTTTAGAAAAGAAATAATTTTTCTAATTTTTATATTTTTTTCTTTTTTAATTGAAAAACATACTTTAAATAAAAAAGTAGATTCCAAAACCAAGATTAAAAATCAGTATTTTTATAACTATGAGGAAATTATTGAAGAAAACAAAAGATTAAGAGAGATATTTAATCTAAAAGAAAAGAAAATAATAACAAATTTTAAAGTTGCAGAAGTTATTGGAGTTTACCCATATATTTTTCCTGGAGAAATAATAATTAATAAGGGTAAGGAAGATGGGATAAAAAAAAATATGATTGTGTTTACAAAGGATTTATTTCTTATTGGAAAAGTTGAAGAAGTTATGGATAGATATTCAAAAGTTGTTTCAATATTTAATAATAAAACAAGAATTAGTGTAATACTTGGTTCAACAGGAGAAATTGGAATAATTGAGGGAGGGTATGCTCCTTTTATTTTAATGAAATATATACCTTATGATAGTAAAGTTAAGATAGGGGATGATGTTTTCACATCGGGTTTCAGTGAATATTATTTTTCCGGAATTAAGATAGGGAAAGTATATAAAATTTTAAGGGATAAAGATTCTCTTTTTCTTAAAATATGGGTTAAGCCATATATTGCATCCTCTGGCTTAAAGGAGGTAATAATTTGTGAATAGAAAATTTTTTATTTTTCTGGAACAAATTTTAATTATTTCTATTTTTCAATATATTTTTTACAATTTTTTAAATTTTAAAATAATTCCTTCCTTCTTTTTAATTTATCTTCTATTACTTTCCTTTGAGGGATATACAGAACTCTCCTTGTTTTTAAGTTTTTTACTCGGCGTTTTCAATGATTTTTTTTCAAAGGAAGTTTTAGGGACTTCTTCATTAAGATATCTTTTAATCGTTTATTTTTCTTCATTTTTTGTGGTAAAATCAATTAAAGAAAAAAGTATTTTTATATTTATTTTTAGTTTTTTATATTTTGTTTTGTCAAATTTAAAAAAAGGAGAATTAATCTGGAGTGGTAAAATTTTATTAAAATATTCTTTTTTATTCTCATTTTACAACTTTTTAATAGCGATTATTATTGAAATATTTGTAAGAGAAATAAAAAGAAAATGGGAAGAGAGTTATTTTTAAAAAGATTTTTAACCTTTTTCATTTATGTAATTATCTTGAGGTGCTTTTATCTTCAAATTATAAGGTTCCCATATTATTATCAATTATCCATCAAAAATTGTATAAGGACCATAGAAACAGGTATACCAAGAGGAATTATTTATGACAGAAATGGAAGAATTCTTGCAAAAGATGCGCCTTCTGCAAATCTTGTTTTTGTTCCATATGATTTAAAAAATGCCGAAAAAGTTGCAGACATTCTTTCCAATATCTGTAATCTTGATAAGGAATATTTAATCAAAAAATTAACTAAAAAATATATAAATCCTTTTGACAGAATTATTTTAAAGAGGGACTTAAGTACCAAGGAAATATCATTAATTGAGGAAAATTTATATGATTTACCAGGAGTTTTTGTTCAGGAAGGAATTAAAAGAGTTTATCCGTTTGGAAAAAAAACTGCTCATTTACTTGGATATCTTGGAGAAATTTCACAATCACAACTTGAAAAATTAAAAGATAAGGGTTATGAGATGGGAGATTATATAGGACAGGATGGAATTGAAAAGGAGTACGATGAGTATTTAAGAGGTATTCCTGGTGGTATTCAGGTGGAAGTTGATGCTCTTGGACATCAGAGAAGAGTATGGGGTAAAAAAGAAGGCATTCCTGGTAATGATATATTTTTAACTATAGATGCTACAATTCAGGAAATTGCTTATGATGAACTTGGAGATAGAAAAGGTTGTGTTGCTGTTATGGACCCAAGAAATGGAGAGATTCTTGCTCTTGTTAGTAATCCATCTTTTGACCCGGGAAATATTGTCTTTTATCTTGATGAAAAAAGACATCCGGAGAAGCCATTTTTCAACAGAGTTATAAAGGGTCAATACCCGCCCGGCTCAATTTTTAAAATAATAACTGAAATTGCTGCTCTTGAAACAGGAACGATTAAAGAATTTGATAGAATAGAATGCACAGGAGTTATGGAAGTGAAGGATAGAATTTTTCATTGCTGGAAGGAAGAAGGACATGGATGGGTTGATATTAACCTTGCCTTACCATTTTCTTGTAATATATTTTTTGGAACTATTGGAATGAAAGTTGGTGTTTCAAAATTGATTGAATATGCAAAGAAGTTTGAACTTGGTAAACCAACAGGAATCGATTTACCAGGAGAGGCATCTGGATATATTCCTGAACCTTCAGAAGCAGACCCATTAAATCTTTCAATTGGCCAGGGTCCAATTACAACCACTCCAATCCAACTTTTGTCTTTGATTTCAACAGTTGCAAATGGCGGTAATATTTGGCAACCATTTATATTAAAAAAAATAATTTCAAAAAAAGGGGAAATATTAAAGGAATTGCAACCGAATCTTAAAAAAACTGTATATATTGACCAGGAAGCACTTGAGATATTAAGAAAGGGACTTAAAAATGTTGTTGAATTTGGGACAGGGGTAAGAGCAAAGGTAGAAGGACTTGAAATTGCTGGTAAAACTGGAACCGCTCAGAGAGCAGCAACAGAACTTGAATTACCTACTCATGGTGCCTTTGTCTGTTATGCTCCCTTTGATAAACCCAAAATTGCAGTTATTGTTTTTATTGACTATGGTTCCTCTCCACAGGCAGCAGAAATAGCGGGCAGAATATTAAAAAGGATTTTTATACCTGAAAAAATAGAGGAGGGAAATGAGACAGAAACTGAAATATATGATAAACAGATTTAAAGAGAGAGATATTATTTTTATAAGTTATATTTTAATATTTTTTGGGGTTATTATTCTTTTCAGTGCTTCAAAAGGAGTTATAACAAAGGAAGGATTTTTTATAAAACAGATTTTATGGATTTTTATTGGAACAATTTTTGTTTATATTTTTAAAAATGGGGATTATAGGAGTCTGGAAAAATGGTCTTATTTATTTTATTTTATTATTCTTTTTTTACTTACAATTGTTCTTTTCAAAGGAGAGGGTAGAGCATCAAGATGGATAGGACTTGGATGGTTTTATTTCCAACCATCTGAATTTGCAAAACTTGTAGTTATTCTTACACTATCTTCATTTCTTTCAAACAAGGATATAAGAAGATTTCCTGTTTTATTTTTAAGTTTGATAATAGTTGGTATTCCATTTTTACTTGTTTTTAAACAACCGAATCTTGGCACAGCAATTATTTTTATTTTAATTTTTTTGGGTATAAGTTATATTGCAGGAATAACAAGGAAACAACTTATATCACTCTTTTTATTTGCTATATTTATTTCTCCTTTTATCTGGGCAATAATGAAAGATTATCAGAGAGAAAGAATTTTAATTTTTTTAAATCCAATGAGGGACCCGCTTGGGAAAGGTTATAACTTATTACAATCAAAAATTACAATTGGGTCTGGTGGATTAATTGGCAAAGGTTTTATGAAAGGAACGCAGACAAAACTTGCTTTTTTACCAGAATATCATACTGACTTTATTTTCTGTGTAATTGCTGAGGAATTTGGTTTTATAGGGGTTGTAATTTTTGTTCTTCTTTATTTTTACTTTTTAAATAAAATTCTTGAAATTATTCATATATCTAAAACAGAATTCGGTAAGTATGTTGCTACTGGAATTTTTGTAATGTTTGCAGGACACTTTTTGATAAATCTTGGAATGACACTTGGCATATTCCCCATTGTTGGTATCCCTCTTCCTTTTATAAGTTATGGTGGCTCATCTTTAATTGTTTCTATTTTATCTATAATAATTCTTTCAAGTATAGAGAAATATTCAACATTATTTTAATCATGGAAAAAAAAATAGAAAAAATTCTTCCTTTTGTTGAAAATCCTGCAAGATATATTGGAAATGAAATAAATGTATCTATAAAAAGAGATAATAAAATAAAATTTGCAATTGGTTTCCCTGATTTATATGAGATTGGTATGTCTTCTCTTGGAATAAGGATTTTATATGGAATTTTGAATGAAAGAGAAGATTGTTTATGCGAAAGATTTTTTTCTCCCTGGATTGATTTTGAAGAATTTATAAAAAAGGAAAAAATACCTCTTTATAGTTTAGAAACAAAAAGCCCTTTATCTTCATTTGATATAATTGGAGTCAGTTTATCTTCTGAACTCAATTACACAAATTTTTTAAATCTCCTATCTCTATCAAATATCCCATTATTTTCTGAAGAAAGAAAAGATGACCATCCAATTATAATTTCAGGTGGTAATTCTTCATTTAATCCTCTTCCACTTTTTCCATTTGTTGATGCTTTTGTTATTGGGGAAGGAGAAGAAGTAATAAATAAAATAGTAGATGTTGTTAAAGAGAATAAGGGCCACAGATATAAAATACTTGAAAATTTAAATAAAATTGAATCAGTTTTTGTTCCATTATTTAAAAAAGAAAAGGTAAAAAAAGCATTTGTTGAAGATTTTAATGACTCATATTTTCCTGTAAATTATATTGTTCCTTTAACAGATATAATTCATGATAGAATTTCAATAGAGATAATGAGGGGTTGTGTTCAGGGTTGTAAATTTTGTCAAGCAGGTAGTTGCTGGAGACCGGTAAGAATAAGAAGTGTAGATAAAATTGTTGAACTTGCCAGAAGGACATTTCAGAATACTGGATATGAAGAAATATCACTCCTTTCATTTTCTGCAGGAGACCATCCTGAAATTGAAAAAATTGTTACCAAACTTGTAAATGAATTCAAAGATAAGAAAGTTTCTATTTCCTTCCCTTCTTTAAGAATAGATACATTTTCATTCCAACTTGCCTTGAAAATAAAAGAAATAAAAAAAACAAATTTAACATTTGCTCCTGAAACAGGTGAGAATTTAAGAAAGAAAATAGGCAAAAACATAAGTGATGAAGAAATTTTAAATCTTGCTTTGCAGGCAAGAAAAAATAATTATAGGCATATAAAATTATATTTTATGATTGGGCTTCCTGATGAAAAAAAAGAAGATATTGAGGAAATTGTAAAACTTATAAATGAGATTTCAAAAGTTATTTTTGTCAAGGCATCATTTAATACTTTTATTCCAAAACCACACACTTTTTATCAGAATAAAAGATTTATAACAAAAGAGGAATATGAAGAAAAAAGGAATTATATAACTGAAAAATTGAAAAAGAATAAATATGTTAAATTCAATTTTCAATCATATGAAGTAAGTTGTGTTGAATGTTTTCTTGGGAGAGGAGATGAAAGATTATCAAAAATTATCTATAATGTCTGGAGAAAAGGAGCAAAATTTGAAAACTGGAAAGAATTTTTTAATTTTAATAAATGGATTGAAAGTTTTAAAGAAGAAGGTATAGATATTAATGACTATTTAAAAGAATCAGATTTTTCTTCAAAATGGAAATTTATAGAGGTTTAAAAGATAATGAGATTATATTCAGTTGAACCAAGTCCAATCTTTTCTCCATAAAAAAATTGATGTGAATAATTCAAATTGGGTCTATTTTTAAAAAATACATCAAATCCATTTACTTTATTTATTAAATCAATTGAACATTTATCAACAGCAACAGGGTCATTAGAAACGCATATTCCTATATCTTTTGATAATATTTTACCTGGATTTTTACAGCAATCACAATCTTCAGAAATATTTATTAAAAAATTGATGGCAAAGAATCTGTTTTTATAGTAATTTATAATTCCGTATGCATATTCACAGATTCTTTCCTGAAATATTTCAGGTGTAACACTATTCCATGGAATACTTATTGCTCCAGAAGGACAAACATGTATACACCAGGCGCATCCTTTACATTTTTTATCATCTATATATGCCTTTTTATCTTTAATTGAAATTGCGCCAAATAAACATTCTCTTTCACATTTACCGCAACCAGTGCAGATAGATAGATTGACGAGAGGACTAACATTAGAATGCATTGAAAATTTACCTTTTCTTGAAGCACATCCCATTCCCATATTTTTTATAGTCCCACCAATTCCTGCAAGAACATGTCCCTTAAAGTGGGTTATTGCAATCATACCTGAAAATTCTTTATATTCTTCTGCAAAATATAAATTTTTGAAATGTTTTCCATCTATTTTAATTTCAAACTCATAATCACCATTAAATCCACCTGCTATTAAAATTGGTATATTCAGTTTATCAAAATTATTTTTGTAAGCAACTTCAAGATGTGAAAATGTATCATCTCTTTCTCCTTTATATAAAACATTTGTATCTGTTAGAAAACTCAATACATTTTTGCTTTTTAATTTCTTCACTATTGGTTTTACATATTCGGCAGGAACTTGATTTTTATGGAATGAATTCCCAAAATGAATTTTTAAGCCCACAATATCCTTTTCATTAAAAGTATCAAAAAATTTAATCTTATTGACAAATTCATCAAATTTATCTATTTTTTCAATAGGAAGAAAATAAACATCAGCCATTTCTATTTCCTTTTTCTATCCTGTTTTTCTGTTGCTCTTTTTATATATTCTACTTTACCAGTATATAAATTTTGTAAAAATATTTTTTTCAACAGGTGTTAATTTTTCTATATCAGGAATAATATACCTATCTTCAAAAACATCTATTAAAATTTTGCCTTTTTCCTTATAATCTATAGCACTGCTTCTTTCCCATCTTAAATAAAATTGCCTTTCTCCCTTATCTGTTTCTACATTAAAAAAAAGAAAGCCAAATTTCCATCTAATGTCAATAATTTTCTTAATTATATATGAAAAATAATGTTTATTCAATGTTTCAAGAATTAAAATTCTTTCTTCTTCAGGAAAATCAAGAATGTCTTTTATTATTCCAATTTCTTCAATCTCTCCTGTTTGTTTCTGGTAAAATAAAGAGATAAATTTTGTTGGTTCTCTCACTGGAAAACATGAGACAACAAAAACGCCTTTGTAAATTATTCCATTTTTTAAAATCACATTTAATGTTTCAAATTCACCTTCTTCAATTTTTGTATTCTCAGGTGTAAGATATTCAATTTTATTATTCATTTTACTAATACCTCCTCAATACTTGCAAGTTGCGTCTGCATAACTATAAGATTATAATAAACACCTCTTTTTTCCATTAATTCTTTATGAGAACCAGATTCAACAATTCTTCCATTATCTATAACAAGAATTTTATTAACATCTTTCAAAGTTGATAATCTATGAGCAACAATTATTGTTGTTCTTCCGGTCCATAAACTTTGTAAAGCATCCTGAATTTTCTTTTCAGATTCTGTATCAACAGAAGAAGTTGCTTCATCAAGTATTAAAATAGATGGATTACACAATACAGCCCTTGCTATTGTTATTCTCTGTTTTTCTCCTCCTGACAGACCTGCTCCTCTTTCTCCAAGAAGTGTATCATAACCATTTGGCATTTTCATGATAAATTCATGAGCATTTGCAATTTTTGCTGCTTTTATTATTTCTTCAAGTTCCGCATCAGGTTTTCCATATGATATATTTTCTGCAATAGTCCCTCTGAATAAAAATGGTTCCTGTAAAACAAGACCAATATGTTTTCTCAATTCATAAGATGGAATATCTTTTATATTAATTCCATCTATTAAAATTTCCCCCTTCTGTGGTTCATAAAATTTGCAAATAAGATTTACCAAAGTTGTTTTACCACTTCCACTTTTTCCCACTATTCCAACTACTTCTCCTTCCTCTATTTTAAAACTTACATCTTTTACAACCGGTTGATAGGGGTCATATCCAAATGTGACATTTTTAAATTCTATACTACCTTTTATTTTTTGTAATTTTATATATACTTTCGGTTCTTTTACCTGTGGTTCTGTATCAAGTATTTCAAAGATTCTATGACTTGCTGTTGTAAAGTTACTCATCCATGTTGATAAAAGTGCAAGATTTGTTAAAGGTGTATAAAACATACCTATGTAACTCAAAAATGCCATAAGTTCTCCAAGAGTAAGTTTCCCTTCAAGAACATTTTTCCCACCAATATACCAGACAATTAAACCACCTAAACTGAAAATGAAAGCCATTAAAGGATTAAACACAGAAATATTTAAATTTACTATCCTGACAGTATCTTTCAATCTATCAGCATAAAAAGAGAATCTTTTAAACTCTTTTTCTTCCTGTGAAAATGCTTTAACTGTTCTTATTCCAGAAAGGACATTATTTAAAAAGGTTGAGAGTTTTGCCTGACTATCCCATACCTTAAAATATTTAGGATAGACACCTCTCCAGAATATCAAAGTCCCTATAACCACAAATGGTATTGGTATCATTACATATAGTGCAAGTAACCAGTTTATTGAGAAAAGCATTATTCCAATGCCTATTATCATGAAAATATTAAGTAAAAAACCCTGTCCTGCCTGAGTAACAAATCCATGAAATGCCTCAACATCTGATGAAAATCTTGTCATAATTGTTCCTACTGAATTTACATCGTAATAATTTAAGGATAGTTCCTGTAATTTACTGAATAATTTTTTTCTTAAACTGTTTGTTATTAATGTTCCGACTGATGTAGAAATTGTTCCAACAAGCATATTTATCTGCGCTCTTAAAAATTCAGCCCCAATTAAAATCATAACAAGATATGGGAGCCAATCCACATGCCTTTTTGTTGTCAAAACTTCATCAACAAGTATTTTTGTTATTCTTGGTGGAACTAAACTCAAACCAACGCCTATAATCATAAGGAAAAATATTATAAAAATCCAACTGATATGCTCTGAAACTAAAGAATAAACTCTTCTAAAAATTGCTCCTTTTTTGAGGCAGTTCGGACACTGTGATTCTTCTGATTGTAAAGGAAAACCACATTTTTCACATAAAAGAGGATGGGGTTTATTTAAAATTTCATTTGAAACAGGAAGTCCATTTTTTAAATTATTTAATTGTGTAATTAAGCGAGAAAATTTATACCTATTTGAATTTGTAAATCTAACAATATCAATATAATATCCATCTATTTTAATCTGTAAAAAAGCACTTCCAACTGTTTGCCTCAAATTAAATCCTTCTATTCTTTTTAAATCAAAGGATATTTTTTCCTGGAAACCTTTTTCAGGGATGATGTATAATTTTTCAGATGTTGCCAAAACTTTTATTTTCGCAGGATGACCAAATAAATCTAAATCTGCTTCAGTTTCAAGTTTAATATCTTCCTTCTCCATTTTTTATTGCAATATCCATTCATTGTAAATTTTAGTAAACTACTTTTTTATATTATATAACAGGTTTTGAAATTATAAAATTTAAAAGATATAATGGATTTTGTAAAGGAGAAGAAATGGTTCCGGGTATTTTTATTTTGAAAGGGATAGGGGGTATTTTTATTCAATCAATTATTTTAAGAGAAGTATTTTCAAATTTTTTTGGAAATGAATTGTCATTTGGTATAGTCATATCCTTCTGGCTTTTATGTGGAGCAATAGGAAGTTATATTTCAAGAAATCTAAAAAATTATCAAAAAAAATATATTTTTTTTACAATTTCAGAAATAATATTTTTAATTCTTTTTTTAATAATCTTAAGGATTTCCTCAAATATTCAAAAAATGTTTTATATTTCAAATTTAAGATTTTTTACTCTTTCTTTTTTGATTTCTGCCTTAAGTGGTTTTTTTGAAGGAGTGAGAATAATTTCCCTTTCATTTCTTTGCCAAAGAGAAAATAACTCCGGTAAAATTTATGGTTTTGAGGGAATTGGATTTTTAATTGGGGGTTTCCTTTTTTATCTATTTCTAATTCTTGAATTAAATATATTTTTTCTCATATTTGTATCCTCAATAATTAATTTATTAACAATTTTTTATTTCAGAAGAACAAAATTCTTACTTTCTCTTTTCCTGATTTTTCTTTTTATCCTGCCATTTTCAAAAAAAATTGATTTTAAAACAAACTCAATAAAATATAAAGGTTACCAACTTGTTGAGAGTAAAGAAACAATTTATAACAAATTTATTATTTTAAAAATTGAAAATCAATATATTCTCATTACAAATGGTTTTCAGGAATTTTCAACCCAGCCAGATTATTTTTCAACAAAAAATATTTCTTTTTTTTCTTTATGTTTCTGCAAAAAAATTGAAAATATTGGAGTATATGGAAATTGGGAAGTAATAGAAGAAATGGAAAAATATAAAGTTGGGAAAATTTATTATTTTGAAAAAGACAAAACGAAACAAAAAATTATAAAAAATTATTTTGTGAAAAATGAGTATAAAAATATTGTTTTTGTGAGCGAGGACCCTGAAAAATTTCTTGATAAAAATAAAATTAATCTTGATGCTTTTATAATAACAAATTCTCTTCCACTGAGTTTAAAGGAAAATTATATTTTAACCGAAGAATTTATTAAAAAAATTTTAAAATTTGTTAATAATTTTATTATTGTATTGACAGGAAGTTATGATTATATAGGAAAACAGTTGGCACAAGTTCATTCATCTCTATATATGACAGCCAGAAAGTATTTTAAAAATGATTTAATCATTTTTACATATCCAATGATGTTTATTTTTTCAAATGAGGAATTGAGTTTAAATACAAAAATAATTATTGACAGGGAATTTTTTAATAAGAGTTATTTAAATTTAGTGCTTGATGAAAATAAAAGGAATAATTATATTGAGAGGATTTCAAATGAAACAGTAGAAAAAAATAGCATTTCAAATCAATTCTGTTTATATGCATCTTTATCTTATTATTTTTCCCAAACATCACAAAAAACTGGAGAAATTTTAAACAATCTATTTTTAAAAATTTTAAAGATAAAAAAGTTTATCCCTCTCGTTTTTTTAATCTTATTTTTTATTCTTTTTCTCCTCCCTTTTGACAAATCAATAATTTTTACAAATGGTTTTTCTTCTTTGACCTTTGAAACAATTTTTCTTTTCCTTTTTCAGATACAAAATGGTTTTATTTATGGTTTTATAAGTAAAATAATTGGGATTTTTATGGCTGGAATTTCTCTTGGAAGTTTATTATCAACATTTAAAAACCATACCAGAAAAATACTAATTTACTCAGAGATATTCCATTTTATCTTTTATATTCTTGCCTATTTTTCCCTTGCAAATAATAAATTCCCCCTTATTCTTATTTTTTTGTCAGGATTTTTAACCGGATGGGAATTCGGTATAATATCATTTTTGAGTAAAAAAGAAAATCTTGTTGATATTACAGGAAAACTTTATTCTTTAGATTTGATAGGAGCACTTATTTCTTCTCTTTTTCTTCCTTGCTTTTTTATTCCCGCTTTTGGAATTTATAATACGCTTCTTTTAATTCCTATTCTCAAACTCTCAAATTTTTTAAATCTTTTTAGATAAATTATGTTTCACACTTTTTTAACAATTCTTCCCATCTTCTATCAACTTCCTTCTGTATTTCTTCAAGAAGAGGGGCATTCTCAGGTAAAAGCAAATGTCTGAATCTACCCTGAAGTTTGAACAATTCACTTACAGGTTTTTTCTCTTTTGGTTTATATGTTAATCTGTATTTTCCTTCAATAACTTCATATAAAGGCCAGATGCATGTCTCTACTGCAATTCTTGATATTTCCATTGTTAATTCTGGTTCATGAGACCAGCCAAGGCGACAGGGTGATAAGACCTCTATAAATTTAAATCCATTAATTTTTACTGCCTTCTCAACTTTACTCACAAGGTCATTCCATCTTCCGGGTATTGCTGTGGCAACATATGGTATTCCATGAGCAACCATAATTTCCGGAAGATTTTTTTTCCATTGTAATTTCCCCGGGATAACCTTACCAACTGGAGATGTTGTTGTATATGCATATTTTGGAGTTGCTCCTGAGCGTTGGATTCCAGTATTATGCACTACTATCCCATTTGCAATAAAATTATGCTGGTCTTCTATCCTTAAATCTATTACTGGTTCATCAAGTAAATACTTTATACTTTTAACTTTTTCTGTGCTGAAAAATTTATTGTCAATCAAAAAATCCCAGGATTTGTATTGATTTAAATATTTCTTTAAATTGCAATTTTTTCTTTTGCTAAAGCAAATATATCCATATTTTGAATCATTCAATAACTCTCTATTCGCACATTTTGTCCCTTTTTCTTTTTTCTGCCAGTGTATTTTCCCAACTTTATAACCTGTAATTAATAGCAACATTTTTAAATTTTTTAAAAGTTCTTCACTTGCAGAAACATATCTATAACTGTTACCAATTTTATAACCATCTGATAAAATTAATCCTTCAATAAAACTCTCTCTTTCTTCTACAGGAAGTGTAAATATCCATGGAGGAATTGTTTTATTCTTGGCTCCTTTATTAAATCCCAAACTTTCAATAAATCTTGCAAGGTTAACAGAATTTATGTAAACATACATATTATCTTCCCTTATTTTCCCTCCAAAAATTTTTTTATGAAGTTTAATCAAAATTTCTCTTTCTTTACTTCTTTTCGGCAAAGCAAATCCCACTTCTCCTTTTTCACTTCTAACCCATCCATCTCCAACATATATTCCCAAATATTTCATTAAATCAGTATTAGAATATTCTGGAATATTAACTTCATTTATTTTATTTACTTTATAATCACCTTTATTTACCTTTTGGAAAGAAAACTTAAAAGATTTTCCAGGATTTATATTTTTGCACACGACTATTTCATCTCCTATCTTAATTTCTGATAATTGTTTCCAAACAAAAGTATTTCTTTTACCTTTACCATTCCTTTTTAACACTAAAAATGGATGATTGGGAGTTGCCTTTATTGAGTAATGTAATGTTTGAAGTTCATAAACAGGCTTTATTCCATTATCAAAAACCCCTGAACATTTTTTAACGACTAATTCCCTTTTATTCTGGTCAAAAGCATAAACTAAATCCCCAACTTTAATATCTTTTATATTTTTAATCCCGTTTTTAGTTAATACAAGAGAGGAAATGCTTAAACAATTCATGTAGGCCTCATTATTATAACAGACATATAAAACATTATGGCCCCTTTCTGCAGCACCACTTAATGCCTGAAGCCCAATATCATATGTTCCACCATCTCCTCCAAAAGCAACAAAAACAATATCCTTATCAATTTTACCTTCTCTTCTGAATACTTTATACGTAGATTCTATCCCACTTATTGTTGCTGCTGAATTTTCAAATGCAGAATGTATCCATGGGATTTTCCATGAAGAATAAGGAAATATTGTTGAGGCAACTTCCACACATCCAGTTGCGCATGTTGCTATTACTGGTTTATCAATTGCAAGCAGAACATGTCTCATAATTATTCCTGCACCACATCCAGCACATAATCTATGACCAGAAACAAATCTACTTTCTCTTTTTGCTAGTTCCTTTATACTTGCCATTTTTTCCTCCTCTATTCTCTAACTCCTATATATTTTAAAACAAATTCTTTTTTACCTGTTTCATAAATTTTTAAAAGATGATTGAAAATTTCTTCAATATCCTCAATTTTTACATCCCTTCCACCAAGCCCATAAACAAAATTAACCAGAACAGGTCTTTTTTCAAAATCATAAAGGGATGCAGATATTTCTGAATATAGAGGGCTACAAAATCCATTCATCCCTTCAACCCTTTCCATTATACCAACAACCTTTAAATCTTTTAACAAATTTCTTATCTCTTCAAATGGAAAAGGTCTATAAATTCTTATTTTTAAAAGTCCTGCTTTAATTCCTTTTTTTCTCAATCTATCAACTACCTCTTTGGCAGTTCCTGCTGTTGAACCTATTACAACAATTCCGATATCTGCGTCAGAAAGTTTATAATTTTCAACAAAACCATAATATCTTCCAAAATTATCGCCAAATTCTTTTCCTATTTCAGGTATAATTTTAAGTGCGTTTCTCATTGCTTCTGCCTGCTGTCTTTTATGCTCAAAATAATAATCCTGTAAATCAAGTGCACCTATTGTTATTGGTTTGTTTTCAATTGCAGATTTTATCAGATTTTCCCTTTCGGGTGGATTCCCAACAAATTTCCTAACTTCTTCATCTGACAAAATTTCAAGAGTTTCAAGGCAATGACTTAAAATAAATCCATCAGTCATAACCATACATGGAAGTAAAACATCAGGATGTTCAGCAATCCTTACTGCCTGAATAAGATTATCATATGTTTCCTGAACATTTTCAGAATAAATCTGTATCCATCCACAATCCCTTGCTCCAAATGTATCTGAATGGTCACAGTGAATATTTATTGGTGAAGAAAGGGCTCTGTTTACAACTGCCATAATAATTGGTAAACGAAGACCTGAGGCAATATATATCATTTCCCACATATAAGCAAGTCCCTGGGAAGAAGTTCCAGTCATTACCCTTGCACCTGAAGCACTTGCTCCAATACATGCACTCATTGCTGAATGCTCACTTTCAACAGGTATATATTCTGTTTTAACAAGACCATCTGCAACAAACTGGGCAAAAATCTGGACTATTTCTGTTGCGGGTGTTATTGGATATGCAGCAACAACATCCGGATTTATCTGCCTCATGCCTTCTGCAAACGCTTCATTTGCTGTTTTTGCTACCCTTATTCCCATTTTATTCTCCTTTTTTTACTCCATTTTCAAGTTTTTCAAGTTTCATTTTTAGATTATTAAGTGTATTTACAATATTATCAATTTCATCTTTTGCCTTTTCTACCTCTCCAATTAAATTTTTGTATTTGGTTATCTCTTCTTCTTTCTTTGTAATTTCTTCATTCAGTTTTTTCTTTTCATTTTTAAAGATAAGGTATTCAATACCTGAGAAAATCCAGCCAGATAGAAATAGAATCATTATTAAATAAATTTTTCTTTTCATTTTTCCCCCTATTTCATTTCTATTGCTTTTTTTGGACATTCATGAGCACATATTCCACAGCCCTTGCAGTAATCATAATTAAAAGATATAAATTTACCATTTTCCTTATCTATTATAATTGCATCATCAGGGCAACTTATCCAGCATATTAAACAATTTATACATTTTTCAGGAATGTGAACTGGCATTTTGCTTCTCCAATTCCCTGTTTTAAATTTTAATGAAGTTCCACCTTCAAGAATATCACCTTTTGGCAATTCTTTCCAACTTAATTTTTTTTCCATTTTATTCTCCTTTCACTTCATTATATGCCCTTTCTATTGCTTTAAGATTTCCTTCTATAACTTCCGGTCTATTTCTGAATTTAACTTTTAATTTTTTTTCTGTATCTTTTAAAAGTTCTTCAAGTGTAAGTATTCCTGTAACTCTGATAAGTGCTCCCATCATAGGTGTATTTGGTATATTTCTTCCTATTGTTTCAATTGCAATTTTTGAAGCATCAACTGTATATACTTTACCGGAAAAACCAATTTTATTTTTAATTTCAGAAGGTGATAAAGGAGTATTTATAAGTAATATTCCATTTAAAGGGTCAAGTCCATCACAAACATTTACCTGTTCAATTAAAGTAAAATCAAGGACAACAACAACATCAGGATTTTCTATTCCAGAATGAATTCTTATAGGAGATGAACTTATTCTATTGAAAGAAGCAACAGGTGCTCCCATTCTTTCAGGACCATATTCTGGAAATGCCTGAATGTATTTACCTGTTGAAAGGCATGCATCTCCAAATAAAAGTGCTGCTGTTTTTGCTCCCTGTCCTCCCCTTCCATGCCATCTTATTTCAAATATTTCTTTCATTTTTTTCTCCTTTAAGTGTCAAAAAAACCAATTTAACAGTCAATATTTCAATTAAAGAAACAAGTAAAATAAAAAATGTTTTTAAGAGATTTATTTTATCATATTTTTGAAAAATTAAAAAGAAAAAAAACCAGATTACTAAAAATGGGAAAAATAAACAGATTAAATTTGAAAAATTTTTTTTGATAAATTCTAAACTTTCCCTCATTCCATTAAAAATTGTTTCATTTTTTGCTATTATTATGAAGGGTGTATAAAGGGTTAAAGTTAAAAAAAATACAGGAATTGAAGCCCACGAAATTATTAAAATGTATAGAAAATATGAAAAAATGGAAAATGTTTTTATTGAATTAATCATTGAGGAAATAATTAGATATATTATTGAACCAGAAAATCCTAAAAAAAGATAATAAAATAAAATTGAAGGGAAGTAATAAATGCTATCTTTAAAAATTTCAGAAAAATTAAAATTTTCATTATAAACAGATTTTTTTATTCCTGAATAAACAAAAATTGTAATATAGACCTCAAACAGAAAAATTAAAAAATACAAGTTGACAAATTTCTCAAGAAATAAATTCCTGAAAAAAATATAAATGAAAGTAATCAAAATAAGTTCTACCTCTTCTTTTTCTATTTTAAAAATTGACTTGTAAATTTCAAACATATTAAAAATTATAACAAAAACTTGACAAATATAAAATTAATGGGTATTATGGTAAAAGGAGAAAAAATGAAAAAAGGAAGAAGGATATTATGGGTTGATAAAGAAATACAGTTAAGGTTTGTGATATTCACAATAATTACTCTTGCAATTTCTTGTTTTATTGTCAGTAGTATAACTTTTAATAATATCTGGATGGGGATATCTGAAAAAATTTTAAAATTTAGTGGAATTGATAATGTTTATTCTTACTCTGCCAAAAAATTTATTATTTTAAATTTTTCTCTTATAATTTTACTTGCTTTCCTTGCCACACTTGGAATGATTATACTTTCTCATAAAGTTGCAGGTCCTGCCTATAGAATAAGAAAAATGCTTAAGGAATTACAGGAAGGGAAATATCCAGAATTTAAATTGAGAAAGGGAGATACATTAACCTCTATAGTTGAAGAACTTGAAAAATTTTCAAATCAATATAAAGAATTAGTAGATTCAGCAATGAATGTAATTGAAATCTGGAAGAATACAGAGGTTAAAGATATAAGTTTAAATATTGCTTTAAAAGAACTTGAAAATAAAATGTCACATATTTCCTTTAAAAAAAAGGAGGTGGAGGATGAAAAAAGGATTTAGTTTAATTGAAGTTTTAATATTATCATTTATTATTTTAAGTATTTTGATCCTTATTATTGGGGTTGTCTCAAACTCAAGAGAATTTGGAAGGGCAATGGGATGTGTTAATAATATGAAAAATATTGCACAGGCAATTGAAAATTATCAGGTTGACTGGAATGAAACACCAGCAGTTTTATCATCCTTAATACCTATGTATATTCAGAATCAAAATATACTTCATTGTCCAAGTGATAGGGAAAAAGGCGATAGTTATTCAAAATATTATATAGGGAGATATTTTGCATCCGATGATTCAAAAAAAGTATTTCTTATATGTCCAAGACATTTTGGTGGAAAAAGGACAGTTGCTGCTTATCTTTCTTATTCTGTTGATATAGGAAAGAGTAAAAAAGTTCTATGGTCAGGGATGCCAGCAGAATTTGGTAAAACTTATGATGGTGGTAAATTAAATTTTGAAGATGGAACAGAAGTGGTTGTAAATAAAGGAAGTGTTGGATTGCTTGGCTCATTTACAAATCAGGATGGAAAAATTTATAGTATAATTTATTCTCCAGAAGGCGAAAATACAAATTATAATATTGAACATAAAGGAGATTCACAATTTGAAGTTATAACTCCTGCTGTTATTGCCGGTGTTGAAGGAACAAAATTTAATGTAATTACTCAGTGGGATGTAACAAATATTATTGCAACAACTCAAATAACTGTTCAAGAGGGAATTGTGTCTGCAAGAGAAAGGAATCAGGGAAGGGAAGAAAAGGCAGGTCCAGGAGAAGAGATTACTGTTGAGACAAAAACTTATAAAGATGCAAAAAAAGATGGAGTCCCAAGAAAACCACCAAAACAACAACCACATATAATAAAAAAGGGAAGAAATAATAGTAATTAATGAAAAATTTTTTAAAGTTTTCCTTCGCATTTTTTATCTTTTTATTAATTTTATTACTTTTTGAAAATAAAAAATTAGAAAAATTTGAACTTATAACCTATGATTGGAGATTGAAAAATTCTGCATTAAAGGAAGATATACCACTCGTAATAGTTGGAATTACTGGAGATTTTGAGAAGGAAATTGGGGAACCATTTTCAAGAAAGTATTATTCAAAGATTTTAAAAATATTAAAGGAAGAAGATGCAAAAATAGTTATTTTTGATATATTCTTTCCAACATTTTCTGAAAAAAATAGTGAAGATTTAGAATTTTTAAAAAGCATAAAAGAAAATGGGAAAGTAATTCTTCCTGTTTTTTCTCCGGTAAAACTTGAGAAAAGGAAAGGTGAAATTTATATAGTGGATTCAATAAGAGGAAGTGCAATTCAATTTGAAAATTTTGCATTATCCACTGGACATATAAATACTTATCAGGACAAAGACCAGATTATTAGAAGATTTCCTGCCTACATAAAATACAGAGAAAAAATTTATCCACAAATTGGTATTGAGGTTAAAAAGATTTTATCTTTAAAGAGTGAATTGCCTCTGGATAGTGATGGATGTTTTTATATTAGATACATTCCTCCAAATAAAATAAAGGATTACTTTATTTCTTTTTCTGATGTTATTAAGAAAAATTATAGTAAAGATTTCTTTAAAGGTAAAATTGTTTTAATAGGACAGACAATAGTTGGAGCTAAAAATGCTGATTTAATTCCTACTCCCTTTGGAACTCAATTCGGTGTTTTTATTCAGGCAAGTTCAATTGCCACTAATATTACAGGAAAATATATAAAACACATAAACCCTCTTTTTTATTTTTTTATTTATTCAATTTTTCTATCATTAATTTTTTCAAATTCAAGGGTTTTTTTAAATACAATCTACACATTTTTTTTCCCTTTTTTAATTCTTTTTACTTCAAAAATTTTCATGAATAGATATGGAATCTTTTTTGATGTGATCCCATTTTTATTTTTTACATTTTTTTATTACCTTGCCTTCATTTTTTATTCACTAATTTTAACAGTTAAAAAACTTTTTCAAAAGGAAACAATTTTAAAGATAGTTAAAAATGTTGAAGAAGAATTTACTGAAATACTTAATCCGGTAGAGTCGTTAAAAAAGGAAGATATGTCATTTCTTGGTTTTGGAAGTGAGGAATTGGTTGAAAAAACACCATCTATGGTTCTCAAAACAATATTGCTTACTTCAGGAATAGAATGTGGTTGTATTTTAATAAAAAGTGGTAAAAAAATTGAGATTATAGCAAAAGAGGGAAAAGAGATTGAAAATATAGATATTGAAGAGATAATAAAAGATGCAAAAAAACCAAAGATAATAAATAAATTTAAAGGAAATAAAATAAAAAGTTTAGCAGTAATTCCAATATTCCTTTTCCCCGATTTTTCTGTTTATGGCATATTCATAAATAAAAAACCTACTATATTTTCTAAAAAATCAAAATTTACTTTTGAAGATATAAACCTGATAGAAACACTTTCTCTTCAGGGAATTATAGCAATACAGAATTCAAAATTGAATCTTATTTTGAAAGAAGCACAACTTGAAACAATTTTTCGCCTTGCAATAGCGATTGAATATAGGGATAGGGAAACAGGTGGTCATATTCAAAGAGTTAGTAATTATGCTTATTTAATAGCAGAAAAAATGGGTTTTAAAAAGACAGAATGCAATCTTATAAAAAATGCAATGCCTTTACATGATATTGGGAAAATAGCAATACCTGATGATATATTATTAAAACCGGAAAAATTAACAGACGAAGAAAGAAAAATAGTGGAAATGCATCCAGTAATTGGTGCAAAGATGCTTGAGGGTTCAAAATCAATTATATTAAAAGCAGCAGAAATTATTGCTCTTTCACATCATGAAAAATATGATGGTAGTGGTTATCCTTATGGACTTTCAGGAAATGAAATACCCATTTATGGAAGAATTGCAACTTTATCAGATGTTTTTGATGCTTTAACTTCAAAAAGAATTTACAAAGAACCTGTAAGTATATATGAGGGATTTGAAATTATAAATGAAGAGAAAGGCAAATTTTTTGACCCTAAAATTGTTGAAGTTTTTTTAAAAGCGAAAGAAGAAGTAATTGAGATATATAATAAATTTAAGCAGGATATAACATTTACATTTGAAAAAGTAGAAAAGTAAAGAAAAAATAAAATAATTTTGGTAAATCTCTTGACAAATTTTGATATAAAGGGTATAATATATAATTCACAATAAAATCTCTTCTAAAAAGGAGGTGAATATGGCAGAAAAATTTAAAATTAGACCTCTTGCAGATAGGGTAGTTGTTGAGCCACTTGAAGCAGAAGAAAAGACAAAAGGAGGAATAATTCTTCCAGATACTGCAAAGGAAAAACCACAGGAAGGGAAGGTTGTTGCTGTAGGTAAGGGAAAAGTAAATGATAAAGGAGAAGTAATTCCAATGGAAGTCAAAGTTGGCGATAAGGTTTTATATGGTAAATATTCCGGGACAGAGGTAACTGTAGGTGATAAACAATATATAATTTTAAGAGAAGATGATATTTTGGCTATTGTTGAAGAAAAATAAAAAGGAGGTGAAATATGGCAAAACAGATTTTACTTGGTGAAGAGGCAAGAAGAAAAATTCTTGAAGGGATGGAAATAATGGCATCTACCTTAAAACCAACTTTAGGACCAAAAGGAAGATGTGCTGTTCTTGAGAAAAAATTTGGTTCTCCAACTGTTATAAATGATGGAGTTACAATTGCAAAGGAAATTGAGCTTGAAGACCCATATCTAAATCTTGGAGCACAACTTTTAAGGGAAGTTGCATCAAAAACAAATGATGTTGCAGGAGATGGAACAACAACTGCATCTTTACTTGCTATTACAATAGCAAAAGAGGGATTCAAAAATGTTGCAGCAGGAGCAAATCCTGTCCATTTAAGAAGAGGAATTGAAAAGGCAGTTAAAGCAGTTGTGGCAAAATTAAAGATGATGAGTAAACCAGTAAAGGATAAACATGAAATTCAGCAGGTAGCAACAATAGCAGCAGCAAATGATACAGAAATAGGGAAAATTATAGCAGAGGCAATGGATAAAGTTGGAAAGGAAGGAGTTATAACAGTTGAAGAAGCAAAAGGAACAGAGACAGAATTAAAAGTTGTAGAAGGAATGCAGTTTGATAGGGGTTATCTCTCTCCATATTTTATAACTGACCCTGAGAGAATGGAATGTGTTCTTGAAGATGCATATATCTTAATCCATGATAAAAAAATATCTTCTGTAAAGGATATTCTTCCGCTTCTTGAAAAAATTGCACAGGCAGGAAGACCTTTACTTATAATTGCAGAAGAAGTAGAAGGTGAAGCACTCGCAACTTTAGTTGTAAATAAATTGAGGGGGACATTACAGTGCTGTGCAGTTAAAGCACCTGGATTTGGAGAAAGAAGGAAGGCAATGCTTGAAGATATAGCGATTTTAACAGGTGGACAGGCAATAATGGAAGAACTTGGACTTAAACTTGAAAATGTTGACCTTTCAATGCTTGGTAGAGCAAAAAGAGTTATAGTTGATAAAGAAAATACAACAATTGTTGAAGGTGCTGGTTCTGCATCAAAGATACAGGGAAGAATTAATCAAATTAAGAGTGAAATAGAAAAAACAACATCTGATTATGATAGAGAAAAACTTCAAGAACGACTTGCAAAACTTGCTGGAGGAGTTGCAGTTATAAATGTAGGAGCACCTACTGAAACAGATATGAAGGAAAGAAAAGCAAGGGTTGAAGATGCTTTAAGTGCAACAAGAGCAGCGGTTGAGGAAGGAGTTGTTCCTGGTGGAGGAGTTGCCTTAATAAGATGCCAGGATGAAATAGATAAATTAAAATTTGATGACCCTGATGAAAAAACAGGAGCAATGATTGTTAAAAAAGCACTTGAAGCTCCATTAAGACAGATTGCAGAAAATTCTGGATTTGATGGAGCGGTTGTTGTCCAGAAGGTAAGAGAAAGTGATAATCCAAACTTTGGCTTTAATGCTGAAAAGGATGATTTTGAAGACCTTGTTGAGGCAGGAATTATTGACCCAACAAAAGTTGTAAGAAGTGCTCTTGAAAATGCAGCAAGTATGGCAGCATTACTCCTAACAACTGAATCTCTTATAACAGAAATACCTGAAAAGAAAGAAAAGACACCAACTCCACCTCCTTATCCAGAATATTAATTTAAAGTATGCCCGCCACAAAAGTGGCGGGCTTTTTTATTTATGAAGAGGTATCACCTATATGTAAGTGGAATAGTTCAGGGTGTTGGATTTAGATGGTATGCTCAAAAAATTGGGAGAAGGATTGGTGTTTATGGATGGGTTAAAAATTTACCTGATGGAAGAGTAGAGATAGTTGTTGAGGGGGAAGATGAAAAAGTAGAAAGATTTATAAAGGAATTGAAAGAAGGTTATCTTGGCGAAAATATAAGAGATATTGAAAAAATTGAAGAAGAGTATAAAGGTGAATTTAAAGGGTTTGAAATAAGATTTTAAAATGGGAGATTATAAGGAATTTGCAAAAGCAGGACTTGATGAAAAATTGCCTGAAATTGAATGTTTTAAAAATCAGTTTAAGGATTATACAATAACCATTATTATTCCTGAATATACATCTTTGTGCCCTAAAACAGGACAACCTGATTTTGGAACTATAACTATTGAATATCAACCAGATGAATGGGTAATTGAACTAAAATCACTTAAAATTTATATACAGGCATATAGAAATTTGGGTATTTTTTATGAGAATGCAGTAAATAAAATATTAAATGACCTTGTAAATGCCTGCAAGCCTAAATGGATGAAAGTAAGAGGAGAATTTAATCCCCGTGGTGGAATAAAATCAATTGTTGAAGCAAAGTATCCCAAATAAATCATTATTTCTCAACTTTTAAAATCTCAACTTTTGAATTTAAAACAAAAGAAGAAAATAGTTTAGCATCCCTTTCTGAACCAACAATATCTCCAAAATGGTATGGTATTGCAATTTTAGGTTTTATAGTATTTACTGCATTTGCTGCTTCTTCTGCTGTCATCGTATAAGTTCCACCAACAGGTAAAATAACAATATCAGCAGAGATTTCTTTCATTTCAGGAATAAAATCAGTATCTCCTGCAATATAAATTCTATTTCCTTCAATCTCAATTAAAAATCCAAGAAAATTACTTGTTTTTGGATGAAAATTTTTATTTATATTGTAAGCAGGAACTCCTTTTACCTTTACCCATCCAAGATTTACTTCTTCACCAGGTCTTATCTCTCTTTTTTCTCCAGTTTTTATTTTATTTACTGTTCCTGTTGCACCGATTAAGAATGTCTCTTTTTTTAAAATTTTGTTAATATCATCTGGGCTAAAATGGTCATAATGGGAATGAGTTATACATATTAAATCTGCCTTCGGCTGGTCTTTAATCAATTTCCAGGGGTCTATATATATATTCTTTCCACCAGTTGATATTAAAATACTTGCATGTCCGAGCCATTTTATATTCTCAACCATTTTTTTCACCTCCTTTCCAGTTTTATTATACATTATTTTGACAATTTTAAAAAGTGAAAGTTAAATTATTTTTATGGAGAAATATATATGCGGTATTGATGAAAATGGTTTTGGTCCAGTCCTTGGTCCACTTGTTATAACAGGTATTCTAACAGATAATGATATAAAAATTCCTGAATATATAAAGGATAGTAAAATTTTTTATAGAAATAAAAAAGATTTTAAAAAACTTGAGGAAATTGCAATTGTCCTATATTACATAATTGAAAAAAAATTACCGTTATCTCCTTATGAAATTTATAAAAAATTTGTTCTTTCTGAGTGTGCTTTCAGTGAAAATATCTGTGAAAAAAATATACCTGTTGATTTTAAAATTGACCAACCGGATAAAATCTTATTTAAATATAATGATTTTTTGGAAGAGAGTTATAAACTGAAAGAGATAAGGGTAAAGGTTATATGTCCTTATTTTCTTAATGAATTTACAAGTATGAAAAATTCAAAATTTATACTCAACCTTTCTACCTTCTGTAAAATAATTAAGGAATTAGCAGAATATAAAGAGATTAAATTTTTCTGCGGTAAAATTGGGGGTCTTATTTATTACAAAAAATATCTTAATTATTTTTTCTCAGATTATGAGGTAAAAACAATTGAAGAGAATGAAAATTTTTCTTCTTATAAAATTTCAAATGGGATACAAAATTTTGAAGTTATTTTTTATAAAGATGTTGAGAATATCTCTTTACTTTCTTCTCTCTCTTCAATTCTTGGAAAGTATATAAGAGAAATTGTTATGGAAAGTATAAGAAAAAGTTTAAATATAAAAGAGGAAATTTCAGGCTACAGGGATAGAAAGACAAAAAAAATGATTGAAAATATTGATTTTAATAAATTCAGGAAAAAATGTATAATCAGGAATTGTTAAATAAATACCCTTGTAATTGTAATTTCCCTTTCGCTTCTTTTTAAACTTTCAAATTTTATTTTTAGTATTCCTTCTTTTTCCTCAAATTTAAAATCATTTATCCTTTCCCCATCTATTTCAATTTTCAAATTTTTTGTTTTTTTCTTTTTCCAAAATTTTAAGTTTATTTCTTTTGCTTCAATAAAACCATTCTCTATCTTTATTTCAAATAATTCCCTGCCGGGTAAAACTGAATATCCATAATTTCCCCATGCCTGTCCAGATGAGAAAAATAGGTTTGGACCATAAAATTCTATATCATATATATTATGCTGTGCTCCTTCCTTTAAACCATCTTTATCAGTATCCCACTCTTTCCATATAAATTCAACTGACTTTTTTAAATTTGGATATATATTTTTTAAAAAATCATTATTTCCTTTTGAGGGTCTATTAAATATTTCCCAGTCAGTTAATGAGCCCCTGCCTTCAAGAGAAATAGAACCAGTCCCAATCCCTCCAAGAAGAAATTTTATCATTTTTAAATTTTCTCCTTTATAAGTTATAAGTTTCATTTTGCCTCATCTCATTTTATTATATAATTTTTTATCAATGTTAAGAAATTGACATAAAAAATTTTTTTGAGGTATAATAACTTAAATGGAAAAAATTGTCAAGTTTTACAGAGGTCTTGATAAGAAAAAAAGAATAACTTTGTGGATATGTGTAGGTGTTATTTTCCTTACAATTTTAAGGGTTTCTATATGGAGTGCAAAAAAAAGCAAAAATCCAACCCCAAAAACATTTATTAAGCAACTAAAGAGTCCAAATAAAAATGAGAAAATTTATGGAATTTATAATGTGGGAAATTTAAAGATAAAGGAAGTGCTTCCTGAAGTAGAAAAAATATTTCAGCAGGATCCTGATGAAGAAATAAAAAGAGTTTGTGCCTGGAGTATAGGGCAGATTGATTTTAATAAATTGCTTTCTTATCTTGATAGTTCAGATAAAAAAATTAAAGAAATAACTTTTGAAACAATTATTAAAATTGATAAGAAAAATATTGATTATTTAATAAACAGGTTTGATAAAGAAGATAAAGAAACAAAACTTAAAATACTTTCCTATATGAAATCTCCTGATTATCAGGATAAACTTTTAAAAATAGTTGAAAATACAGAAGAAGATACAGATATCAGAAAAGAGGCACTCAAGATAATTAAAGAAAAGGGTAAATTTGAAGAGATTGAGACACAATTATGGGCTTTATATTACAATGAACAGAATGATGAAATGAAAAATTATATTTATCAGACAATAAAAGAAATGCAAAAAGGAGTTAAAAAATGAAAAAAATAACTGGCTTCACATTAATAGAGTTGCTTGTTGTAATAGCAATCATTTCAATGCTTGCAGGACAAATATTACCGTCTTTATCAACAGCGAGGGAAAAAGGAAGGCAGGCAAATTGTATAAATAATCTTCATCAGATAGGTCTTGCAATTGAAATGTATTATCAGGATTACGATGATTACCCAACATGGTTGTCTCTTTTATGTAAAAGTGAAACACCGGGAATTGGTTTGAATTATCTTGGACAAGGTAAAATTTTTATATGCTTAACTGACTTAAATAAAGGGAATAAAGGACATGGAAATCCTTCTTATCCTGAAATATGTGATATTTCTCTTTCAAAAGTTCAGAATAGTTATCCTTCATATACTCCAGATACTTTTGACCAAAATGCTTATAATTATAGAAATCCATCCGTTGAAGCATGCAGTTACACTTATGAATTTGCACCAACTCGCTGTAGATGGTTTGAGAGCACTCACAATGATGCAGACATACAACAGGCAGATACAAATGGAGATGGAATAGTAACATGGAAGGAGGCAAAAGTATGGCAATCAATGCATGGATATGGAGGCCAGGTTCCTATTGTTAGATGTTTCTGGCATTATTATAATCATAAACAGAAAGTTTTAAATCTTGCCTTCAGGGATTACAATGTATTTATAAGTGACCCTGAATGGGAGTCATCTTCTTATTAAATATTTTCCTTATATAAAAACCAGTCAATTGTTTTTTTAATTCCTTCTTCAATTGTAAATTTAGGAGTCCATCCTGTTTCTTTTTCTATTTTTTCAATTGATAAACAACTTCTTTTTAATTCTCCCTTTCTTTCTTCTCCATAAACTTTTTTACACTCTCTTTTAATATTTCTTTTTATAATCTCAAATATATCATTTACACTTGTTTCTACTCCAGTTCCAATATTAAAAATTCCAGTTAAATCATTTTTCATAAACAAAATATTTACATCAACGACATCTTCAATATAAATAAAATCTCTTGTCTGTTTTCCATCACCAAAAATTATGCATTCTTTTCCTTCTAAAATTCTTGAGATAAAGATTGCTATAACACCTGCTTCTGATAGATAATTCTGTCTTGGCCCATAAACATTTCCATACCTTAAAGCAACATAATTAATTCCATATTTTTTACTGTAAGCATACAATAATTTTTCACAGGTTAATTTTGATATTCCATAAATACAGATAGGGAATGGCTCTATACTTTCTGGAGAAGGTAAAATATCTGTTAAACCATACATGACTCCACCAGTTGAGGAAAAAATAATTTTTTTAGGAGGGTTATTTTTCAATTCTTCAAGCAAATTTATAATTCCTCCTATATTTATATCTATATCAAATTTAGGGTCTTCTTCTCCTTTTCTGACATTTATCTGGGCAGCAAAATGAAATACATAATCAAAATGATTATTTTCAAATATTTCCTTCAATTTTTCTCTATCTCTTATATCTATTTTGTAAAAAATTGCCTTTTTATTTAAATTTTCAATAAATCCAGTTGAAAGATTATCAATAACAAAAACTTCATTTTTGTCTTCTACCAATCTATCTACTGTATGACTTCCTATAAAACCACAACCACCTGTTACAAGAATTTTTGCCATTTTAATTAAATAATTTCTTTTGCAACTTTTTTAATTACATCTATAATTTTTGATATTTCCTCCTCTTCCATGATTGTTTTTATTTCAATTGAAACCATTCTTTCAAGTATATCTTTTGTTTTTGGGAAATTACCTCCTGCTATTTCAATATTTGCTATAAAATGCCAGTAATTTAAGATTGCTGGATTTACTCCAAGGTTTTTCATTTTCTCTTTAAATTTTTCTGTTTTTTCTTTTGTTGGAAGATAAAATGTTAAAAATGTTGCTATTTCACCTTCAGGGTCAGGAATATTTCTAAAAACAATACCTTTTATACCCTTTATCCCTTCTTTAATTTTCTTTTTGTTTTCTTTTTGTTTTCTTATAATTTCAGGAAGTTTTTTTAATTGAGCAATTCCAAGAGCACCCTGTAATTCATTCATTCTAAAATTAAATCCCTTTCTCATCCTTTTTTCTTCTCCTCTACCCATATCTTTCAAATGTGGATGTCCATGGTCGTGGTAATAATCTGCTTGTTTATATATTTCTTCATTATCTGTAACTATCATTCCGCCTTCTCCTGTTGTCATAACTTTAACATAGTCAAAAGAAAAACATCCAATATCTCCAAATGTTCCGAGTTTTTTTCCAAAATAACTTGCTCCTGTACTCTGACAGTTATCCTCTATGACAGGTAAATTTTTACTTTTTGCTATTTCAATAATCTTATCTATTTTACCGGAACAACCCATCATATTAACAGGTATAATTGCACATGTATCTTTTGTTATTTTTTTCTCAAGGTCAGAAATATCCATATTTAATGAATCGTCAATTTCACACAAAACAGGTTTAAATCCACTTTCCTCAATTGCTTCAATTGTTGCAACAAATGTAAAACACTGAGTTATTATTTCTTTCCCCTTTGGTAGATTCAAACTTTCAATTGCGACTTTTAAAGCAGCAGAGCCAGAAGAAACACCAAGAGCATATTTTGAACCAATAAATTCTTTAAATTTATCTTCAAATTCCTTAACTTTATAAATACCTTCTCTTTCCTTATAAAATCCATACCTGAATAAAACCTTTCTTTTTAAAACATCAACAACTTCCCTTATTTCTTCTTCATCAAAAACTTCTCTTCCAGCCATTTTCTCCTCCTTTTATTTAAATTTTCGTTAATATTATTATTTATCATTGCATATTTTATATTTTTTGTTAATAATGTCAATTTATTTGAAAAATTAATTTTTAAAAGGTAAAATTTAAAAAAGGAGAGAAAAATGAGAATATACAGTAGAATTGTAGGAACTATTTATATTTTGCTTGGAATATTTTTCCTTTTTTGTCTTCTTTTTTTCTTCTCAAATGAAAATTTATGTGAGAGTTTTTTTAATTTTATAAAAGGGAATTCCTATAAGGTAGGTATTTTTTCAATAACAATTTTAATCTTGGGGATAATCTGGATAGTTAAATGGTTTGATTATATTTACAGCACAAAAACAGTTTCTTTTGATAATCCTGGTGGCAAGGTCAAAATTTCTCTAAAAGCAATTGAAGATTATATAACAGCAACAATAAGAAAACAGATAAATGGAATAAAGACAATAAAAGTTAAAACAGTTGTTACTTCAAAAGGGCTTGAAACAAAAATAAACCTAAAGTTATCTTCAAATTTAAATATTCCTGAAGTTTGTAGTAATATTCAGGAATTAACAAAAAGTTATTTGCAGGATACGATTGGTATTGATAGAATATCAAATATAGAAATTTATGTTTCAAATATAGTAGGAGTTTCAGAAAAAGAGGGAGATGAAGAAAAAGAAGAAAGTTGAGGAGTTAAAAAAAGAGATAGAAAATCATATTAAACTGGTAAATTCTATTTTTACATCAAATTTTTTTGAAAAAATAGTAGAAATTTCTGATTTTATAATAAAATGTATTAAAAAGGGAAATAAAGTTCTTTTATGTGGAAATGGAGGGAGTGCTGCTGATTGTCAGCATTTTGTGGGTGAAATGGTAAATAGATTTAAAAAAGAAAGGAAGCCATTACCTTTTATTTCATTAACAACAGATACATCAGTATTAACATCTATAGGAAATGATTATAAATTTGATTATGTATTTTCAAAACAAGTATCAGCAATTGGTAAAAAAGATGATGTATTAATCTGTTTTTCAACTTCAGGAGAGTCAAAAAATGTTATAGAGGCAGCAAAAGAAGCAAGAAAAAATAAAATGAAAATAATATCTTTTACAGGTAAAATTCCAAATACACTTGCAAAATTTTCTGATTTTGTAATTTCTGTCCCTTCATATCAGACAGAAAAGGTTCAGGAAATTCATTTAATTATTTATCATCTTTTATCCTTACTTATTGAATCTGAATTTTAAAAATGCAAAAAATCAAGACACTCAAAGAAATTAAAAAAATATGTGAAAAATTAAGAAAAGAAAATAAAATTATTGTTTTTACAAATGGATGTTTTGATATAATTCATCCAGGACATATAAAACTATTGAAAAAAGCAAAATCGTTGGGAGATGTTCTCATTGTCGGTTTAAATAAAGATATTTCAGTAAAAAAATTGAAGGGTAAAAATAGACCGATAATAGATGAAAAAGGAAGAGCAGAAATCTTATCCTCTCTTTCAATGGTTGATTATATAGTTTTATTCGGAGAAAAAACTCCCATCAGATTGATAAAAAATATTTTACCCAACTATATAGTTAAAGGAGGCGATTATAAAGTAAATGAGGTTGTTGGAAAAGAGGTAGTGGAAAAATATGGTGGAAAAGTAGTTATAGTCCCTCTTTATAAAAAATATTCAACAACAAATTTATTGAAAAAGGCAAATGAGAAAAATTTATAGAATAATAGATGCTAATTTTAATAGAACGAGAGAAGGTTTAAGAGTAATTGAGGATGCATTAAGATTTGTTTATACAGATGAAGAAAATTTTAAAGAAATAAGAAAAATAAGGCATTTATTTTCAAAAAAAACATTTAAATTTTTTAAAAAAGATCTTCTTAAAGTTGCAAGGGATATTGAAAAAGATAAGGGAAAGGATTTTAATGAAATAGAAAAAATCAATTTAAATAAACTGGTTGAGATAAATTTTTTAAGGGTTGAAGAATCATTAAGAGTTCTTGAGGAATATTCAAAAATTTTAAATTCAGAGGCATCCAGTTTTTACCATGATTTAAGGTTTAAGATATATGATATTGAAAAAAAAATTATATGTAAGTTGGCAAGGAAAAAAATAAAAGTTCCATGTGTTTATATAATATTGAATTTGAAAGAGGGAGAAAATTTTTTGAATTTTGCAGAAAATGTAATTAAAGGTAGACCAGATATAATCCAGTTGAGATATAAAGGAGATGATATAAAATTTTTTTTAAAAATAGCAAAAGAGTTGAAAAAAATGATACCAGATGAGATAATATATTTAATAAACGATAGAATTGATGTTGCAATTTTATGTGAGAGTGATGGGATTCATATAGGGAAAAATGATTTTGATATAGAAGATGGAAGAAAACTTTTACCAGAAAAAATTATAGGTGTTTCAACAGAAAGTTTAGATGATGTAAGAAATTTAAAAGAGAAAGATATTGATTATATTGCAGTTGGTTCTATTTTCAAATCACCAACAAAACCTGAAAAAAAAGTTGTTGGAATAGAAATTTTAAAGGAAATAAAAAAATATATATCTATACCATTGATAGGTATAGGGGGTATAAATATAGAAAATGCAGAAAAAGTGATAGAAAGTGGTGCTGATGGAATAGCAGTTATAAGTGTGGTTGAAAAATCAGAAAATCCGATGGAAGTGGTAAAAAAATTAAAGGAGGAGATAAAAAAAGGATGGAAGAAAAAAACAATAAGTTAAATTTCTTTAAAGGACTTATATTCTGGATAATTGTTGGTATTTTTATTTTTACTATTACAAAATTTTCTGAATTTGAGGGTAGAAGAATTAATTTGATATACAGTGATTTTATAAGTGAAGTTAAAAAAGGGAATATTGATGGAACATTGACAATTAAAAAGGGAATAATTTATGGAGAACTTAAAGATGGAAGGAAGTTTTATACATATATTGGAGAAGACCCTGATTTAAACAGGATTTTAATAGAGAATAATGTTTCATTTAAATATGAACCAGGAAGTTTCATAGGAGAATTGTTGCCATATCTTATTCCTGCATTCATTTTTTTTATTTTATTCTGGCTTGTAGTTAAACAAGCAAATATAGAAAGAAGCAAAATCATGTCATTTACAAGAACTACTCCTGTGATGCCAAATCCAAAAAATAGAATTACATTTGATGATGTTGCTGGATGTGAAGAAGCAAAGGAAGAGTTAAAAGAAATAATTGAATTTTTGAAAAATCCTAAAAAATTTCAAAAACTTGGGGGCAAAATTCCTAAAGGTGTCCTTTTAATAGGGCCTCCTGGAACAGGTAAAACTCTTCTTGCAAAAGCAGTTGCAGGAGAGGCAGGAGTTCCATTTTTAGGCATGAGTGGTTCTGAGTTTGTTGAAATGTTTGTTGGTGTTGGTGCATCAATAAGTGGTGATGAGATGGTTTTGATTAAGGAGAATGGTGAAATAAAATTGACTCCAATATGTGAGGTTATTGATAGGTATTATAAAGAAGGTGAAGTGGGTTATAAAAAGATTGATTCAGACCTTGAAACATTGGGTTTTAGAAAAGGGATAACCAATTTCAAAGGATTTAAAAACAACGAGGAAAAATTTCATTTTGGGGGTGCCAAATGGACAAAGGTAAGAGGAGTATATAGGCATAAAGTAAATGAAATATATGAAATATATTATCTTGGTGGGAAAATTAAAACGACTGGAGACCATAGTATTTTTGTGCGAGAGAAAAATTACATTAAAGCAAAAGAAGTAAGAGAATTGAAAGAAGGAGATGTACTTGTTGGACTTCCTTTCAGAGTAAGAAGTTATTTTATATCAGGAATTGGAACTACACATAGAATAATTGGATATAATTTTGGAGAATATAGTCCAAAGAAAATAATTTTATGGAGTGAAGATGATTATTTAAAAGAGGTTTATAAAATTGTGAGAGAACAAAAAGGGAAAATTCCACAGGTATTAATTGCTCAAATGACAGGCCTTTCTAAAGCCACCATAGGTAATTGGCAAAAAGGTAAATATTTTCCTTCTTCTCTTTCTTTAAAACTGAATAAATCAAGAGAAAAAATCCCAAGAGAAATTGAAATAACACCTGAACTTTTACGGCTACTTGGTTATTATACTGCAGAAGGTAGAACTACAGAATATTTTGTTCAGTTTATTTTTGGTTCTCATGAAAAGCAATTACATAATGATACCATTAATTTACTTAAAAATATATTTAATATTGAGCCACATCTTGAATATACTTCTGACAATTCTTTAAGAATTACAATTTACTCTAAAATACTTGTGAAGTTTTTTAAAGACATGTGTGGTAATGGTTCGCATAACAAACATATTCCTCAATTTTTATGGCAACTTCCAAAAGAATACTTTTTAAATTATTTAGAAGGTTGGACAAAAGGAGATGGCTATTTTTCTAAAGAAGGGGATATCATTGTCAGCACTACCAGTAAACAACTCGCAACCGAGATTGTATGGTTATCTGCAATGCATGGCATAGGAGCATCCCTATTAAAAAGTAAAACAAAAGGAGGAAGAATTATAAAAGAAAGGGTTATACCGGAAAGTGAATACTGGATTGTAAAAATTTCAAAGACATCTTCTCCTTTTTCTTTAAATAATAAATGTTCTCAATTTAAAAACCCAGTTGTTAGAAAAATAGTAAAAAAACTTTGTGATGAATATGTATATGATTTTTGTGGATGTGACAATGAGGGATTTTTTGCGGGCGATAAGCCAATTCTTGTGCATAATAGTAGAGTAAGGGATTTATTTCGTCAGGCAAAGCGTTTGAGTCCATGTATTGTATTTATTGATGAAATTGATGCTGTTGGAAGACAGAGATTTGCAGGACTTGGAGGAGGCCATGATGAAAGAGAGCAGACATTAAATCAATTACTAGTGGAAATGGATGGATTTCAGACAGATGAAGGAATAATTGTTATGGCTGCAACAAATAGACCTGATGTTCTTGACCCTGCTTTAACAAGACCAGGAAGGTTTGACAGAACAGTTGTCGTTACTCTCCCTGATGTTAAAGCAAGAGAGCAAATTTTAAGAGTTCACACAAAAAATAAACCACTTGACCCATCAGTAGACCTTTCTACAATAGCAAGAGCAACCCCTGGTCTTTCTGGAGCAGACCTTGCAAATATTGTAAATGAAGCAGCACTTCTTGCAGCAAGAAAAGGTAAAGAAAAAATTGATATGAGTGATTTTGAAGAGGCAAAGGATAAAGTATTGATGGGAGTTGAAAGGAAAAGTTTATATATTAGCCCTGAGGAAAAAAGGATTATTGCATATCATGAAGCAGGCCATACACTTGTTCAAAAATTACTTCCAGAGGTTTATCCAGTTCATAAAGTAACTATAATTCCAAGGGGTCAAGCACTTGGTATTACTCATGTTCTTCCAGATAAAGATAGATATATTGAAAGTGATACATATTTTAAAAATTCATTGACAGCCCTTCTTGCAGGGAGAGCAACTGAAGAAATTGTATTTGGAAAAAAGTTTACAGGAAGTGAAAATGATTTAAGGATTGCTACTGAAATAGCAAGGAAAATGGTATGCGAATGGGGTATGAGTAAAAATTTAGGACCTGTTAGTTTTCGTCAGCATGAAGCAGTTTTTCTTGGAAGAGATATTGTTCAGCAGAGAGAGCATAGCGAAGAGACATCAAGAGAAATTGATAAAGAAATAAGAAATATACTTGAAGAAGCGGAAAATAAGGCAAAAGAAATAATAATGGCAAATAGAGATAAACTTGATTTACTTGCAAAAGAACTTTTAGAGAAGGAAACATTAACATCTGAAGAAATAGATAAAATACTTGGAATAAAAAAAGGAGAGGAAAATGGACTTGAGGAAAATAGAAAAGGGAATGGAACTAATAATTGAAGGGCTTGGAGAAAATATTGATGAAAAAAAATTAAAGGATACACCAAAAAGAGTTGCAAGAATGTATTCTGAAATTTTTAGTGGATTAAATACAGACCCTAAAAAAGTTCTTGGTAAGGTTTTTAAAGAGGAATATAATGAACTTGTTCTTGTAAAAGATATAAATTTTTATTCTATGTGTGAACACCATTTTCTACCATTTTTTGGTAAAGTCCATGTTGCTTATTTACCTGACGGAAATAATGTTGTTGGAATAAGTAAAATTGCACGGCTTGTTGATGTTTTATCAAAAAGACCACAACTTCAGGAAAGAATGACAAATCAAATAGTGGATATAATTATGAGTGTTTTAACTCCTCAGGGAGCAATGGCAATAGTTGAAGCAGAACATATGTGTATGATTATGAGAGGGATAAAAAAACCAGGAACAAAAATAGTAACAAGTGCTATGAGGGGAATATTTTTAAGAGATTTAAGGACAAGAACAGAAGCACTTTATTTAATTTCCCCTTCTTTAAGAATTTAAATTTATTTTAAAAATGGTGAAAGTAAAAGTATAATTCCAACTATCATAAATATAATTCCAAAAACTGCAATTATATCAGATTTAGATTCTTTTTCGTAAGTAAGAGTTGGCTTAAATATCAGAAAAATACCAAGTACTAAAAATATAAATCCACTTATCCCATAAATTAAATATCCCTCTTTCATACATTTTATATTCTATAACTTTATTTGAAAATTGAAAAATTTTTTAAAGGGATTTATAATTTTATGAAGATTAAGAAAGGAGATAATATGGGTGAAATACTTTTTTCAATTTTAATTGTTGGGTTGTTGGGACTATTTTTTGGAATATTTTTAACAATCATATATTCAAGATTTAAAGTTGAAGAAAATCCTTTATATTCAAAAATATACCAACTTATGCCAAAAGCAAATTGTGGTGGATGTGGGTTTCCTGGATGTAGTGGTTTTGTTGAAGTTCTTTTAGAAGGAAAAGTTTCTCCTTCAAAATGTGTTATGCTTAATGAAAATTCATTCTCTGAAATATGTAAATTGCTTGGATTGGAAAAGGGAGAGAAAGAAAAACTTGTTGCAAGAGTTTGTTGTTATGGAGGAGTTAATGCAAAGAAGAAATTTGAATATAATACAATAAAGGCATGTGCTGCTTTAAATGCAATTTTTGATACAAATTTCCATTGTATTTATGGATGTCTGGGATATGGCGATTGTGTGAATGTGTGTCCAACGGGTGCAATAAAAATGTCTGAAAAAGGAGTTCCTGTAATTGATGAAAAAAAATGTACTGGTTGTGGATTATGTGTAAAAACATGTCCTAAAAATATAATAAAACTTCTACCCAAAGAAAAAAATGTTTATATTGCCTGTTCTTCTTTGGATAAAGGTGCTATTGTTGTTAAAGTATGTAATTCCGGTTGTATTGGATGTGGTAGATGTGCAAAAGTTTGTCCTGCTGGTGCTATAAAAATTGAAAATAATATTGCTATTATTGATTATGAAAAATGTGATAATTGTGGAAAATGTATTGAGGAATGTCCAAGAAAAATAATATTTACATCAAGAGTTTTAACACTTGCTTAAATGGAAGAGAAAAATTTTAAACTTACGATTTCTTTTGTAGGGAAGGATTTTTATGGATGGCAGAAACAGAAAGATAAAAGAACAGTTCAGGAAGAAGTTGAAAATGCATTAAAAAAAATTTTCAATGAAGATATAAAGATTATTGGTTGTGGTAGGACAGATAGTAAAGTGAGTGGAATAAATTATGTTGCAAATGTTAAGATAAAAACAAAATTGTCTCCATTGAATATTAAAAATGCTTTAAATTCATATCTGCCGCCCTCAATTTATATAAAAGAAGTAGAAGAAGTTCCATTAAATTTTCACAGTAGATATTCAGTTAAAAGAAAAACATATAGGTATGTGATTTCATTGAAGAAGACTCCTTTTCTTGTTGATTTGGCGTATTTTATAAAGGATAAGATTGATATTGAAAAAATGAAAAAGGCAGCAAAATTATTTTTAGGCATTCATGATTTTAAGTCATTTCAGTCAAGTGGTAGTAATATAAGAAATACAGTTAGGGAAATTTATAAAATTGATATAAAGAGAAAAAAATTCTTTATTGATGAGGATGTTGATTTGATTATAATTGATATTGAGGGAAGTGGTTTCTTATATAAAATGGCGAGAAATATTATTGGATGTCTTATTTATGCAGGTAAGGGAAAGATTAAAATAGAGGATATAAAGGAAATCATTGAAAAAAAAGATAGAAGATTTGCTCCTCCACCTGTTCCTGCAAGTGGATTATATTTTAAAGATGGAAAATATTGATTATATTTTAAAAGAGAATTTTAAAGATAAATTAATTGAAAACTATCCAATGAGAGAATATACAAGTTTCAAATGCGGAGGTAATGCAAGATATCTAATATATCCAGAAAGTGTTGAAGAATTAATAAAAATAATAGGAATTTCAAAAAAAAATAATCTTGAATTTTTAGTTCTTGGTAAGGGAACAAATGTTCTTGTAAGTGATAGAGGATTTGATGGAGTAATTATTTCAACTTTAAAATTAAATAAAATTAATTTTGGTGTTGAAAATTTAAGATGTGAAGCAGGAGTTAAAATTTCCTCTTTGTTAAGGTTTTGTATTGAAAATAGTTTAAAAGGGCTTGAATTTCTTGCAGGTATTCCTGGAACTATTGGAGGAGCAGTGAAAAATAACGCTGGTTTAAAAAATGAATGGATTTCTGAAAAGATTGATTATGTGAAATTTTTTGATGTAAATTCTGGTAAGATAATAAAAAAAGAAAAAAAGGATATATTTTTTGATTACAGAAAAAGTGAATTTGATTCTTCAAAAATTATTTTAGAAGTTAATTTTAAACCTGAAAAAGAAAAGAAAGAAAAAATAGTTTTGAATATTAAAAAATATATTGAAGAAAGAAGAAATAAACAACCAGAAGGATACAGTGCAGGAAGTATTTTTAAAAATCCATATCCATATTATGCAGGTGAATTAATTGAAAAATGTGGTTTAAAAGGTTATTCTATAGGTGATTGTTATATATCTGAAAAACATGCAAATTTTATAATAAATAAAGGGAATGGAAAAGCTATAGATGTCTATAAACTTATAAAAATAATTAAGGAAAAAGTTAAAGAAAAATTCAATATTGAACTTGAAACTGAAATTCAACTGATAGGAGAATTTGAATGAAAATAGCAATTTTATACGGTGGAGAAAGTCCTGAAAGAGATGTCTCTTTAAAATCAGGTAGATGTGTTTATTATGCTTTAAGAAAAAAATATAATGTAAAACTTTTTGACCCTTCTAAAAATGACTTCATTAATAAATTTTTGAAATTTAAACCAGATGTTGTTTTTATTGCTTTGCATGGAGGCATTGGAGAAAGTGGAGCAATTCAGGGATTTTGTGAAACATTAAAAATTCCTTATACTGGTTCTGGTGTTCTTTCTTCAGCGATATGCCTTAATAAAATTATATGTAAAGAAATTTTGATTTATAACAAAATTCCAACTCCTCCTTTTTTGATTGTTGAGAAAGATAAAAAAATAAAAATAAATTTCAAATTTCCTGTTGTGGTAAAACCTGCAAATCTTGGTTCAACCATTGGAGTTAAAGTTGTTTATAATAAAGAGCAGATGCTTAAGGCAATAAAAGATACATTTTTAATTGATAATGAAGTTTTTATTGAGAAATATATTGAGGGAAAGGAAGTAACTGTTGGTATTATTGGAAATGAAAAAGTTGAAGTATTACCAGTTATAGAAATTAGAACAAAAAGAGGATTTTATGATTATAAGGCAAAATATACACCTGGAGAAAGTTTTCATATTATACCTCCAGAATTACCTGATAATTTAATAAAAAAGATTGAAAATATTGCTGTAAAGACATATAGAGTTTTAAGATGTAGTGGATTTGCAAGAATGGAAATAATTATAGATAAAAAAAATAGGCCATTTGTTCTTGATGTTAATACAATTCCCGGATTAACAAGTGTAAGTTTATTACCGGATGCAGCAAGATTTAAAGGGATAAGTTTTACTCAATTGTGTGAGATAATTTTAAATTTGGGACTTGAAAAATGGAAGAAAAAAATAAAAAAATAGATGAAATAAAAAGAAGATTGATACTGAGAAGAAGGAAAAAATTTAAATTTATATTAATTTCCTTATCCTTCTTATTAATTATTTTTGGTTTCTATTATCTTGAAAAGAAAATAACAGATTTTTTATGGAATGCAGAAATATTTAAAATTAAAGAAATAAAAATATATCCAGAAGAAATAAGTCCATTAATAAAAGAATTGCTTGAACTTGAAAAAGATAAAAATTTGTTATTTCTTAATATGGAAGAACTTAGGAATAAAATTCTTTCTATCCCTGAAATAGAGAATTGCAAAATTATAAAAGATTTTCCTTCTTCTTTACAGATAAATATTATGCTTAGAATTCCCTGGGCAATTTTAAAAAATGGTGAAAAAGAATATTTAATAGACAAAAATGGTGCAATAATTAATGGAAAAGGTGAAAAAGTCGATTTTGAAATTTATGGAATAAAAGTTAATGATACAGAAAATAAAATAGAGGAGAAAGAAAAAATCAAAATTTTGAATGAATTTTATAAATGGTATAATTATTATAACATAAGTAACTTTTTCAGGGTAAAAATTGTTGATATTTCTGATTTGAATAAAATTGAAATTAGTGATGGAGAAAGGAAAATACTTTTAAAAAGTGAAGACATTAAAGAGAAAATTGAGAAACTTAATTTCGTTTTAAAAAATTTAAAAAATGATTTTGAATATATTGACACAAGATTTAAAGATTTTTATGTGAAATTTAAAGAAAATGGAAAAAGTAATAACAGTAATTGATATTGGAACTACAAAATTTTTAGGGATGACTGCTGTTATAGAGGAAAATAATATTGAAATTGTAGGTGTTGATATCAAACAGACAGAGGAGAACTGGGTAAAGGGTGGAAGGATTATAGATATTGAAGGAGCTGCCAGTGGATTAATTGACTTAATTGATTCATTGAAAAAACAGTCAAAAGAAAGAATTGAATGGGTAACATTTGGAATCGGTGGTGGACATATAAAAGGTGAGATTTATTCAAAAAAAATAGACATAGTTCCAAATGGAAGGGAAATAAATAAAACAGATATTCAAATCATAGAAAGAGAAATTAAAAATGTGGTTATGCCAACCCTTGAAAATAACAGAGATATACTTTTTATAATACCTCTAGAGTATATAATTGATAATAATCCAATACCAATTGAAAAGTCCCCTATTGGTATGCATGGGAATACCCTTGAAATGAAGGCTCATATAGTTACCGGTGAAATAAATCCAATTAGAGATGTTCATAAATGTGCAAATATTATAGGTTTAAAAGTAGAACCAAATCTTTTTCCATATGCATGGGCGGTTGCTGAGGCAGTTGTTAATGAAGAGGAAAAGAAACTCGGATGCCTTGTAATTGATTTTGGTAAAGATACAACAGATTATGCATGCTATGTAGATGGAAAGATTGTCTTAACAGGGTCTTTAAATTTTGGTTCTTCCTGGTTAGATGCTGATATCTCTTATATATTCCACACATCATTGGATTTTGCAGAGGAATTAAAAAAGAAATATGCAAAATGTAATTATAAAAAATTGATGGATGAGAGAGAAGAAGAGATTAAAACCAAAAAGATAGAAGTATATACTCCTGCCGGTAAAATTATTAAAGTAAGCATAGAGGATATTTCAAATGTTGTTTATTGTAGATTGAAAGAAATTTTAGAAATAATATGGGGTTTAATTCAAAAAAATCTTATGAGGTTTCGCATAAATCCTCTTGTCAAAATATCAGAGGTTGTAATTTCTGGAGGCGGAGCAAAACTTGAAGGTATAGAAGTTCTTGCAGAGGAAGTTTTTCAGGTTCCTGTAAAAATAGGTATTCCACAGAAAATATTTAATCTTGACAAAAATTATCAAAGACCGGAACTTTCTGCTGGTTTTGGGCTTTTGTTACTTGCTTCAAAAATTGTCAAAAAGAATGATAAAAAATTAATAAAGAGGTTTATAAAATGGATTATAGATTTATTTTCTTCGTCTTAAAAGGGGGACAAAATGATTGAAATAAAAAAGGAACCAGTTGAAACATCAAGAATAAATATTAAGGTTGTGGGGGTTGGGAATGGCGGTGGGAATATTGTTTCAAGAATATATGGGAAAATAGATGGGGTTCAATTTGTTATTTTTAATACAGATGCGAATGCATTGAGAGATGCAAAAGGAGATATTAAAATACAGATTGGTGAAAAGACAACTCAAGGTAGAGGTTCTGGAAAGGACCCTGAAAAGGGGAAATTTGCAGCAAGTGAAGATAAGGAAAAGATAGCGGAGGTCTTAAAGAATACTCAGATAGTTTTTTTAATTGCTGGGCTTGGTGGTGGAACAGGGACAGGAGGAACACCTGTTATTGCAAAGATAGCAAAAGACCTTGGTGCACTTATAATTTCTCTTGTGACAACTCCTTTTGAATTTGAGGGTGAAAAAAGAATGGAAAATGCAAAAATTGGTATTGAAAATCTTGAGAAAAGTGTAGATACTCTTATTCATATATCAAATCAAAAACTTTACGAAATAATTGATGAGAAAGTTTCTCTAATTGAAGCATTTGGCAAAGTTGATGAGATTATTTCAAGGACAATTTCTTCCATTTCAGACCTTATATATAAACCAAAATTATTTGATATTGATTTTGCAGATATTTATTCAGTGGTTGAAAATGCAGGAAGAGGAATAGTTGGCCATGGATATGGAAGTCAAGATGGTAGAATGGAAAAAGCAGTTCAAAGTATTATTGATGACCCTTTGATTGAAAAAAGTGATATTATGGAAGCAAAAAATGTTCTCATAAGTATTACTGGAAGTCCTGATTTATCTTTAAAAGAAGTAGGTGAGGCAATAAGGTATATACAGCAAAGAATAACATCCCCATCAGTTTTACCAGGAGTTGCCATTGACCAGAATCTTCAAGATGAAGTCAAAATAACATTACTTGCCACTGGAATAGGTAAATCAAAAATGGAAAAACAACCTCCCGTTAAACCTAAAAAAACATTGGAATTACCACTTGAGAAGGAGATTAATTTGGAAGATATAAACACTCCAACGATATTAAGGCAAAAGAAAGAGAAAGTATGAGAATAGGTATATGTAATGAGATTTTTAAAGATTGGATTATTGAAGATGTTTTTGAATATATAAAAAAAATTGGTTATGAAGGACTTGAAATCGCTCCTTTTACTCTTTCAGATGATATTTCATTACTTCCTCATTCAGAAATTGAGAAAATTAAAAATATTTCAGAAAAAACCGGAATAAAAATAATTGGAACTCACTGGCTTTTAGTAAAACCAGAAGGGTTATCAATTTCAACAAGGGAAAAGAGCATTAGAGAAAAAACATCTCAATATTTATGTAAACTTGTTGAATTTACATCAAAAATTGGTGGAGAAATAATGGTATTTGGTTCTCCTAAACAGAGAAAGATAAATGAAGGACAGAGTTATAAAGAAGTTAAAGAAAACCTTAAAGAAGTTATATTACCTGTTCTTGAGTTATGTGAAAAAAATAAAGTTTATTTATGTATTGAACCACTTGCAAGAAGCGAGACAAATTTTATAAATAAAGCAGAAGAGGCAATAGAAATAATAGAAGAGATTAATCATCCATATCTAAAATTACATCTTGATGTAAAAGCAATGTGTGATGAAGAGAAAGAAATTCCTGAGATTATAGAACTTGGTGCAAAATATTTGAAGCACTTTCATGTAAATGATAAAAATCTTCTTGGACCAGGATTTGGAGAGGTTGATTATAAACCAATAATTGAAAAATTAAAAGAAATAAACTATAATGGTTGGCTATCTGTTGAAGTTTTTGATTTTTCACCTGGAGCGAAAGTTATTGCAGAAAAAAGTATAAGTTATTTAAAAAAATTTTTATAAGGGAGAGAAAATGGAAAAAATAAAAGTTGGAATTGCAGGTCTTGGAAGGAGTGGATGGAGTATACATGCAAATTTACTTTCACAAATACCTAATTTGTATCAAATTGTAGCGGTCTGTGACCCTGATGAGAAAAGAAGAAAAGAGGCGAAAGAAAAATTTAATTGTAGAGATTATATTGATTTTGATGAATTTTTAAAAGATGAAGATATTGAACTTGTTATTGTTGCAACCTTATCAAATTTACATGCAGAGCATACAATAAAAGCATTAAAGAGTGGTAAAAATGTTGTATGTGAAAAACCAATGGCGACAAATTTAAAAGATGCTGATGAAATGATAAAGACATCAAAAGAAACAGGAAAAATACTTACAATTTTTCAGAATAGGAGGTATGCACCGGATTTTTTAAAAGTGAAAGAAATTATTGATTCAGGAATTCTTGGAAGAATAGTTCTTATAAAAATGTTATGGCATGGTTTTGGAAGAAGATGGGATTGGCAGACATTGAAAAAATATGGTGGTGGAACTTTAAATAATACAGGCCCTCACATGATAGACCAGGCACTTCAATTATTTGGAGAAAGAGAAGAACCTGAAATATTCTGTCATATGGAGAGAACATTAACACTTGGAGATGCAGAGGACCATGTAAAAATAATTTTAAAAGGTAAAAGTTCACCAATGATGGACCTTGAAATTACTTCATGTTGCTGTTATCCTTCTGAAAACTGGCTGGTTATGGCAACAAATGGAGGGCTTAAAGGGACATTTACAGAGTTGAAATGGAAATATTTTAATCCAGATGATTTACCAGAGAGAAAAGTTGATGAAAAACCCACACCAGATAGAAGTTATAATGTTGAACAAATTCCATGGAAGGAAGAGCAAAAATGGCTTTTTACAGAAAAAGATTCCAATTATCAAATTAATTTTTATATAGACCTTTATCAGACAATAAAAAATAAAAAGTTATTAAAAATAACTCCTGAAAGTGTAAGAAGAGTAATGTGGGTTATTGAAAAATGTCATCAAATAGCAGGAATTTAAAAAGGAGGAGGAAAAAATGGGAAAAGTAATAATAAAAAATGAAAAAAGGAATTTTTATAATTTCCCTTTAAGATTTGAATTTGAAGAAAAAGTATTTTTGAAGTCAGGAAAGGAAAAATTGTTTACCCAACTGGAAGAGGAAAATGGTAAAAAATTTCTTGTATTTCTTTTAGGATTTGTAGAAAAAAATAAAGAAGTTGAATTAGAGATTGAAAAAGCAGATATTTTCCCTGAAATTGTTAAAGTAAAGGATGATGGAAATGGCAAAGTTGATGTATTTATAAATGAAACACTTTTTACCACATACCATTATGGAAGTAATAACGCAAGACCTTTTTTAAATCCTGTGATTGGACCTGAAGGAAAAAATATTGTAAGGAAACCAGCAACTCCAGGAAATCCTGAAAAGTTTGACCATATTCATCACAGAGGTATCTGGGTTGCACATGGAGATGTAAATGGAACCGATAACTGGTCAGAACTTGAAGGACATGGTAAAACAGTTCATAAAAGATTTATTTCACTTATTTCTGGTCCTGTTTTCGGGAAAATTCATGCATTGAGTGATTGGGTGGATAATAAAGGAAGGAAAATACTTGAAGAAGAAAGAATAATAAAAATCTATAATATGCCAATGGAAAGTAGAATAATTGACCATATATTAATTTTGAGAGCAACTGAAACAGAAGTAGTTTTTAAGGATACAAAAGAGAGTGGACTTTTGAGTATAAGGGTAAATCCAGAAATGGAGGGAAGAAATAAGGGGTTGATAAAAAATTCTTTTGGTGGAGAAGGGGAAAAAGAATGCTGGGGTAAAAGAAGTTTCTGGTGTGATTATTCAGGAGAGATAGAAGGAATTAAATGTGGAATATCTATTTTTGACTGGCCATATAATTTAAGATATCCAACATACTGGCATGTAAGGGATTATGGACTTTTTTCTGCTAACTTCTTTGGACTTTCTGATTTTTATGGAGATAAAAAATTTTCTGGCACATATATTTTACCTTATGGAAATGAATTGAAACTTTTTTATAGAATTTATATACACAAAGGAAATTGTGAAGAAGCAAAAGTTGAAGAAAAGTATCTTAACTTTCTTTACCCTCCGGAAATAGAATTAAAATAAAGGAGTTAAAATGGATTACTTAATGGGAATTGATGTAGGAACAACAGGAGTTAAGATTGTAATTATTGATATTGAAGGTAATTTAAAAGCAACCAATACTATTGAATATCCTTTAATAACTCCAAAGCCTGGATGGGCTGAGCAGAATCCGGTTGATTGGTATAATGCAACTATAAAATGTATAAAAGAAATTCTTAAAAAATCTAAAGTTAGAGGAGAAGAAATTAAAGGGATTGGATTAACTGGACAGATGCATGGTTCTGTCTTCCTTGATGAAAAATTTAATGTAATATATCCTGCAATTTTATGGTGTGACCAGAGAACTGCTGAAGAATGTGATGATATAAATAAAATTGTTGGGAAAGAAAAAATTTTTGAGATAACATGTAATCCTGTTTTAACCGGTTTTCAGGCACCAAAAATAATATGGTTAAGGAAAAATCATCCTGAGATTTATAAAAAAGTCAGAAAAATTTTGCTTCCAAAGGACTATATAAGATTCTGTCTTACAGGAGAATTTGCAACAGATGTTTCAGATGCTTCAGGAACTTCACTTTTTGATGTTAGAAATAGAAAATGGTCTAAAGAAATACTTGAAAAATTGCAGATACCAATAGAATTTTTACCAGAAGTTTATGAGGGGACTGAAATAACAGGATATATTAAAAAGGATATTGCTAAATTAACAGGACTAAATGAAAAAACTCCTGTTGTTGCAGGTGGTGGAGACCAGGCAGCAGGTGGAGTTGGAAATGGAATTGTTGAGGAAGGAAATGTTTCGGTAACAATAGGAACAAGTGGAGTTGTTTTTGCTCATTCTGAAAAAGTTATAGTTGACCCGCTTGGACGACTTCATACTTTCTGCCATGCTGTTCCAGGAAAATGGCATTTAATGGGAGTTATGCTTTCTGCTGGCGGTTCATTCAGATGGTTAAGGGATAATTTATGTGAAGAAGAAAAAAAAGAGGCAAAAAAGAAAAAGATTGACCCTTATGAAATAATGACTGAAAAAGCAAAAAATGTACCTATTGGTTCTGAAGGACTGATTTTTTTACCATATTTAACAGGAGAAAGATGCCCCTATCCTGATCCCTATGCAAGAGGAGTATTTTTCGGTTTATCTTTAAAACATACAAAAGAACATATTATAAGAAGTGTATTGGAAGGGATAACTTTTGGATTGAGAGATTCTGTAGAAATAATGAAAGAGATAAATTTACCAATTGGAGAAAAATTTATTGCAAGTGGTGGAGGAGGGAAAAGTGATTTCTGGTGTCAGATGATGGCTGATATTTTTGGTAAGAAAATAGTCCGTTTGATATGTCAGGAAGGAGCTCCATTTGGTGCAGCAATTCTTGCTTCTGTTGGAACTGGATTTTATGATGATGTTAAAACTGCATGTAAAAAAATTATAAAAGAAAAAGATGAATTTGATTTTAATGAAAAAAATGTTAAAATATATGAGAAATTTCACAGAATTTACAGGAAACTTTATCCTAATTTAAAAGATTTATTTGGAGAAACTACAAAAATTTTGTAAATTAAATTGAGGAGGGATTTATGGAAAAATTTATTATAGGGATTGGAAGAAGAAAAAAATCAACGGCAATTGTTAAGTTAAAAGAAGGCAAAGGAGAGATTTTAATAAATAAAAGGCCATTAAATTTATATTTTCCTCTTTTTTATCAGCAGGATGAGGCAATAAAACCTCTTATAGTTTGTGACCTTAAAGATAAATTTGATATTGAAGTAAAAACAGAAGGAGGAGGAATAACAGGACAGGTTGATGCTGTGAAACTTGGAATAGCAAGAGCACTTGTTAAATATGATTCTTCTCTATTACCAAAATTAAAAGAATATGGACTTCTGACAAGAGACCCGAGAATGAAGGAAAGGAAGAAATACGGACAGAAAGGTGCGAGAAAGAAATTCCAGTGGACAAAAAGATAATAGTTGCCATATTTGGAATAAGTGGATATGCAGGGCAGAAACTTGTAGAAATCCTTTTGTCCCATCCATATGTTGAAATTAAAGAAGGTTATGTTGCTCCAGAAGAGGGTAATCCTGAAATTGAAGATATAATTCCTAAATTAAAAGGAAGAATAAAATTAAAATGTAAAAATAACCCTGACTGGGATTCAATTGAAAAAAATTGTGATGTTGTTTTCCTTGCTCTTCCCCATATTGTCTCAATGAAATTTGTTCCCGAGATATTAAAAACTGGTAAAAAAGTTATTGATTTAAGTGCAGATTTCAGGTTTAAAAATCCTGATAATTATGAAAAATGGTATACAAAACATATATGCCCTGAATTTTTAAAAGAGGCAGTATATGGACTTCCTGAAATAAATAGAGAAAAGATAAAAAATGCAAGATTGATAGCAAATCCAGGTTGTTACCCCACAAGTTTTATTCTTGGTGTTTTACCAGTTATTAAAAATAAACTTATAAAAGAAAAGATTATAGTTAATAGTGTAAGTGGTGTATCAGGAGCAGGAAGAAATCCAAGTTTTTCAAATATCTTTGTTGAATGCAATGAGAATATAAAGGCATATAAGATTGGCCAGCATCGGCATCAGCCAGAGATGGAAGAAATTATAAATGAATTTGGAGATAGAAATTATAATGTTTTATTTGTTCCTCATCTTGCTCCTTACAATCAGGGAATTTTATCAACTATATACTGTGAATTGAAAGAAAAAATAGAGGCAGAGGAAGTTTATAATTTGTATATTGAGTTTTATAAAAATGAGCCATTTGTAAGAATTATGAAATATGGAGAAAGTGCTTCAACAAAAAATGTTTTTGATACAAATTTCTGCGATATTGGGATTAAAGTTGTTGATAAAAATATTGTTATAACTTCTGCAATAGATAATCTTGTAAAAGGTGCAAGTGGTCAGGCAGTCCAGAATATGAATCTCCTTTTTAATTTTCCAGAAACTCTACCTTTCTTTTAAAAATGAAAATTGTATTTCTTGACAGGGACGGAGTTATATCAATTTTTACACCTAATGATTATATAAAAAAATGGGAAGAATTTGAGTTTATTCCAGAAGGGATTGAGGGTTTAAAAATTTTATATAATGCGGGTTATAAAATTGTAATTATTTCAAATCAGGCAGGAGTTGGAAAAGGACTATTTTCTCAAAAAGACCTTGATGAGATAACTGAAAATATGAAAAAAGAATTGAAAAAAATAGGAGTTGAAATTTATAAGGTTTATTATTGTATTCATAAAAAGGAAGATAATTGTGATTGCAGAAAACCAAAACCAGGATTATTTTTAAAGGCAAAAGAGGAAATCGGAGATATTGATTTTACAAAAACATATTTTATTGGAGATAGCGATATAGATGTAATTGCAGGAAAATCAATTGGACTTAAAACAATAATTGTGTTAACAGGAAAAACAAAATCAAGCAAAGAGACAGAAAACTGGGAAATAAAACCTGATTATATTTTTCAAAGTTTAAAGGAAGCAGCAGAATTTATAGTTAAAAAAGAATAATTTTATGATAAAACCAAGAATTGTTTTAAGTAGATGTTTTATTGAACCGACAAGATATAATGGAAGTAGAATTTTTGATGAATTTGTAGAAAAAATTAAAAATTATGTTGATTATATAGATGTTTGCCCTGAAGTTGATATTGGTCTTGGTATTCCAAGAAAAAATTTAATAATTGTTAGAGAAAATGATAAAAAAAGATTGATACAGCAAGAAACAGGCAAAGATTTTACAGAACTGATTTTGTCTTATTCTTACGAAACTATTGAAAAATTAAATAATTTAGATGGATTTATACTTAAAGCAAAATCTCCTTCCTGTGGAGTTGGTTCAGCAAAAATTTATAAAGATAATAAAATCACTGGTAAAACAAATGGTTTTTTTGCAGAAATTGTAAAATTAAAATTCCCTTATTTACCTGTTGAGGATGAGGGTCGTTTAAGAAATAAAGAGATAAGAGAGCATTTTTTAACAAGGATATTTTCTTTTGCAGAATTTAGAGAAATTTATGAAAAACAGAAGATAAGTAGTTTAGTAGATTTTCATACAAAATATAAATACCTTCTTTTAACATACAATCAAAAAATACTTAAAGAACTTGGTAAAATTGTGGCAGATGGTAAAATGAGTACTTCTGAAAAATTTCAAAAATATAAAGAATTATTTTATAAAGCATTTTTAAAAAAAGTATCTCCCAAAAAGCATACAAATACAATATTGCATATTTACGGACATTTTTCAAAATATTTAAATACAGAAGAAAAAAAACATTTTCTGAATTTAATGGAAAAATACAAAAAGGGTATTGTTGAATTAAAAGTTTTAATTGAATTGCTTAAAAATTTTGCTTCAAGATTTGAGGATGAATATGTTAAAATACAAAAATACTTAAAGCCATATCCAGAAGAATTGGAAATTAAATAAAAAGGGGAATTGTGATAAAATAAAATATAAAAGGTAGATAAAATGTATGAGATAAAAGTAATTGGAGAGTTTTCTTCAGCACATAAATTAAAAAGTTATAAAGGAAAATGTGAAAATCTTCATGGCCATAACTGGAAAGTTGAACTTATTGTTGCTGGAGAAATTCTCAATTCAATAGGGCTATTGGTTGATTTTCAGATTTTAAAAAAAAAATTGAATATTGTCCTTAAAAATCTTGACCATAAAAATTTAAATTTAATACCATTTTTTAGAGATAAAAATCCAAGTTCTGAAAATATTGCATTTTTCATTTATAAAAAAATGGAGCAGATTTTGAAAGGATATCCATTGAAGGTTAAAAAAGTTACTGTATGGGAAAATGAAAAACAATGTGCAAGTTATTATGAATGATTTTTATATAATTGAAATTTTTAAGGTAAAAAAGAATTTTGATGTATTTGGTGAGGAAATAAAAAAAAGCATAGAAGAACTTGGAATAAAAGGAGTTAAAGAAGTAAGGGTTAGCAATCTTTATAAAATTGAAGGAGAAAAAATTAATAGAAAAATATGTGAAAAAATTGCAGAGGAATTATTTATTGACAATGTTTCAGAAGATTTTGATGTTTATAAAAGAAAAAGGGGAAAGAGAAATTTTTTTGAAATTGAAGTATATTTTAAAGAAGGAGTTGCTGACCCTGTTGGAGATACAGCAAAAAGAGTAATTGTAGAAAGCGGGATTTTAAAAGATGTGAGTGTTAAAACAGGGAAAAAATACTATATAAAAGGGAAAATCAGATTGAAAGAAATTGAGGAAATATGTGAAAAAATACTTGTTAATAACTTAATCCATAATTATTTCATTAAATGGAAAAAATGAAATATTCAAGAGAAATAGAAATTTTAAATGTAGATGATAAAAAACTTATTGAATTGAGTGAAAAAAATTTACTATCTTTGAATCTTGATGAAATGAAAAAAATTAAGGAATATTTTTCTTTACTTGGAAGAAATCCAACTGATTGTGAGATTGAATGTATTGCTCAAACATGGAGCGAACACTGCTATCATAAAACATTTAAGGCAGAGATTGAATATTATGAAAATGGCAATAAAGAAAATTTAATACTTTTAAAGAAAATAATGGAAGTTACAGAAAATTTGAATTATGACTGGTGTATATCTGTTTTTAAGGATAATGCAGGAGTAATTAAGATAGATGATAAATGGGCAGTTGCTTTTAAGGTTGAAACACACAATCATCCATCAGCACTTGAACCTTATGGTGGTGCAGGAACAGGAATTGGTGGAGTTATAAGGGATATTCTTGGTGTTGGTCTTGGGGCAAAGCCGATTTTAAATACAGATGTATTCTGTTTTGGACCACTTGATTATCCTTATGAAAAATTGCCTAAAGGAATTTTACATCCAAGAAGAATATTCAGAGGAGTTGTAAGCGGAGTCAGGGATTATGGAAACAGGATGGGAATACCAACAGGAAATGGAGCAATAATTTTTGATGAAGGATATGTTTTTAACTGTCTTGTTTATTGTGGAACTGTTGGAATTATGCCTGTAGATAAAGTTAAAAAAGAAGTAAAGGAAGGAGATTATATAGTTTTGGTTGGTGGCAGAACTGGAAGGGATGGAATTCATGGAGCAACATTTTCTTCTGCAAGTTTAAAGGAGGATATTCCAACAAGTGTAGTTCAAATAGGTAATCCAATAGTTGAGAAAAAACTTCTTGATGTATTATTGGTTGCAAGGGATTTAAATTTATATAATTCAATAACAGATTGTGGAGCAGGAGGACTTTCAAGTGCAATTGGAGAAATGGGGAAAGATATTGGAGCGGTTGTTTATCTTGAAAAAGTTCCATTAAAATATGAAGGTCTTTTGCCATGGGAAATATTTTTATCTGAATCACAGGAGAGAATGGTTTTATCTGTAAGTGAAGAAAATGTTGAAAATTTAATTTCTCTTTTTAATTCAGAAGATGTTGAATGTTCAGTTATAGGCAGATTTTTGAAGACGAAGAAATTGAAAGTTTATTATAAGGATGAGATTGTCTGTGATATTGATATGGACTTTTTACATAAAGGGATTCCAGAAAGAAAATTTAAATGTTTTTTTGAAAAAAAAGAAGAAAAAAATTTTAATTATAAATCAGAAAATATAAAAGAGGATGTTTTAAGGGTTCTATCAGAGTTAGTTATTTCATCAAAGGAAGAGGTTATACATCAATATGACCATGAGGTTGGGGGAAGAACAATTTTAAAACCATTCTGTGGATATGAAGGCAAAGGCGTTTCTGATGGAATAGTTTTAAAGCCATTTTATGATAGTTTTAAAGGTATTGTAATTGGTTGTGGAATAAATCCATTTTATGGAGATATAGACCCTTATTATATGGCAGGACTCTGTATTGAGGAATGTATTAGAAATATTGTGAGTTGTGGAGGGGACCCTGAAAGAATTGCAATACTTGATAATTTTTGCTGGGGTAATATAAATGATGAGAAAGAACTTGGTAAACTTGTTAGATGTGTTAAAGGTTGTAGTGATTTTGCATTGAAATATAAAGTTCCTTTTATTTCAGGGAAGGATAGTTTAAATAATTATTTCAGAACAAAAGATGGAGAGATAATTTCAATACCAGGAACTTTGTTGATTTCAGGTATTGGCATAATTGAAGATGTGAGAAAAATAACATCAACTGATTTTAAAAAAGAGGGTAATATCATCTTTATACTTGGTAAAACATTTAATGAACTTGGTGGCTCTCAATTTTATAGAATTAATAATATAAAAGAGGGAATTGTTCCAAAACCAAGACCAGAAAAAGCATTGAGTTTGATGAGAAAATTACATTCAGGAATTAAAAATGGAATTATTAAAAGTTGTCATGATTGCTCTGATGGTGGATTAATTACAACAATTTGTGAAATGATGATAGGAGGTAATCTTGGTTGTAAAATAAATTTTTCAGATGTTTTATCAGAGGTTGAAGAAATTGAAGTTATTCTTTTTTCTGAAAGTCCTGGAAGATTTGTTGTAGAGATAGAAAAAGAGAAAGTAGATGAATTTGAAGAATTATTTAAAGATGAAGAATACAGTAAAATTGGAGAGGTAATTGAGGATAAAAAAATTATAGGATTCTGGAATGATAAAAAAATTTTTGAAATTACTCTTTATGAGATAGAAAAGGCGTGGCGTTCTTTAAGATTCTAAAATGGCAAAAGTAAGAGTTATTATATTGAGGGTTGCAGGAACAAATTGTGATTTTGAGACAGAATGGGCTTTTAATCTTTGTGGTGCTTATGCTGAGAGGGTTCATATAAATAGAATAATAGAAAAGGAAAAAAAACTTTCTGATTATCAAATTCTTGTTATTCCTGGTGGTTTTTCTTATGGAGATGATATCGGTGCTGGTAAAGTCCTTGCCAATGAAATAAGATTAAAACTTTATGATGAGATTGAAAAATTTATTGAAGAAAAGAAGGCAATTATCGGAATATGTAATGGTTTTCAGGTTCTTGTAAAATCAGGAATTTTACCTTTTAATAAAAAACAACTTACAACTTTAGAGTGGAATGATTCTGGAAGATTTGAAGATAGATGGGTTTATCTTAAAGTTGAAAAAAGTGTTTCTCCATTTTTTGATAATCTACCTGAAATTATAAGAATGCCGGTTGCTCATGCTGAAGGTAAATTTTTAACAAAAAATAAAGAAGTTTTGAAAAAAATAAAAGAGAAAAAACAGGTAATTTTAAGATACTGTGATAAAGATGGAAATTTAAAAGGATATCCTTATAATCCAAATGGTTCTATTGAGAATATTGCAGGAATATGCAGTGAAGATGGTCTTATAATTGGTATGATGCCACATCCTGAAAGAGCAATTTTAAAATATTATTATCCTGATTTTTTAAGAGAAGAAAAGGATGAAATATTTACTCCTTCCTTTGAAATTTTTCAAAATATGGTAAAATATTTCTCTTAAAATTTTTAAGCAAAATTCGGGAAAGGAGAAAGTAAGATGGAAGAAAATATTTTAAAAAAAGCAGATGTATTTGTTGAAGCATTTAAATATATAAAGGAATTCAAAAATAAAATTTTTGTAATTAAAATTGGAGGAAGTATTTATCAAATTGAAGAGGCAAAAGAAAATGTCCTTTTTGATATTGCATTTCTTTCAACAATCGGTATTAAAATTATTGTAGTTTGTGGAGGAGGTAAATTTATAAGTGAAGAAATTGAAAAGAAAGGAAAGAAAACACAATTTGTTGATGGTTTAAGAGTAACTGATTTTGAAACATTGCAGATAGTTAAAAATGTTTTATTTAAAATAAGGGATGAAATTGTTGAAAAATTAAATAGATATGATGTAAATGCAGGAAAACTTGAACCAGAAGAGAAATTTATATTTGCCTCAAAAATTCATTATCAGAAAGGGGAAGAAATTATTGACCTTGGTTTTGTTGGGAGTATAAAAAAAGTTGATGTTGAATATATAAAAAATAGATTAAATGAAAAGAATATACTTGTCTGTGCTCCTATTGCTATAGGCGAAGATGGAAATTTCTATAATGTAAATGGAGATAGTTTTGCAGCAAATATTGCTATAAATTTAAAAAATGAAAAACTTATATTTATTACAGATGTTCCTGGAATTATGAGGAATCTTGAAAATCCAGATACATTGATTTCTATTCTGACAATTTCCCAATGTGAAGAATTATTGAAAGAAGGAGTAATAAAGGGGGGTATGATTCCAAAAGTTAAAGCAGGTATAAATGGAATAAAAAGTGGAGTTAAAAAAGTTCATATAATAAGTGGTAATATTCCGCATTCCTTATTAATTGAAGTTTTAACAGAGCACGGAATTGGTTCTGAAATTGTAAAAAATGGATAAATTTGATAAAGAGGAAATAATAAAAAATTATAATGAATTTGTTGTCCCATCATATAGAAAGCAGAATGTAATTTTTGTTAAGGGAAAAGGAAGTTATATCTGGGATATAGATGGTAAAAGATATATTGATTTTTTCCCTGGATGGGCTGTAAGCGGTCTTGGACACTGTCATGATAGGGTTGTTGAAAGTATAAAGAAGCAGGTTGAAATTTTAATTCATTTATCAAACAATTATTATCATCCATGGCAGGCAATTTTAGCAAAAAAGATCTCTGAAATTTCATTTGGTGGGAAGGTTTTTTTCTGTAATAGCGGTGCAGAGGCAAATGAAGCAGCAATAAAACTTGCCCGTCTATATGGTAAGAAGAAAAGATATAAAATAATTTCAATGGAAAATTCATTTCATGGAAGAACTCTTGCAACAGTTGCAATGACAGGGCAAAAGAAATATAATGAAATGTTTGAGCCATTACCCCCGGGGTTTTTATATGCAAAATTTAATGATTTTTCTGACCTATTAAAAAAAATTGATGATGAGGTTGTTGCTATAATAGTTGAATTAATTCAGGGAGAAGGTGGAATAAATGTAATAGATAAGGAATATTTAAAAAATGTAAAAAATTTATGCAGTCAAAAAGATATACTTTTAATTTTTGATGAAGTTCAAACTGGCTTTGGAAGAACAGGAGAATTTTTTGCGTATCAGGTATTCGGTATAGAGCCAGATATTATGACTATTGCAAAAACGATGGGTGGTGGATTTCCAGTTGGTGCGATGGTTGCTAAAAAAGATATAGCAGATTTAATGCAACCGGGAACACATGCCTCAACTTTTGGTGGTTCTCCACTTGCCTGTGTAAGTTGTTTTGCTGTTATTGAAGCGATTGAGAAAGAAAATCTACTTGAAAATGTTAAAAAAATGGGAAAATACTTAAGAGAAAAACTTGAAGAATTAAAAAATGAGTTTGAAATTATAAAAAAAATTAAAGGGATTGGACTTATGCTTGCAATAGAAATTGAAAAAGATGGTTCAAAACTTGTTGATATATGTTTTAAAAATGGGCTCTTAATAAACTGCACACATGAAAATGTTATAAGAATAATGCCTGCAATAAATGTGAAAAAAGAAGAAATAGATGAGGGTATTGAAATTTTAAGAAATTCACTGAAAAAACTATGAAAAGAGATTTTTTAAAAATTGCTGATTTAAACAGGGAAGAGATTTTTAAAATTTTTGATACAACTAAATACTTCAAAAAATTAAGAAAAGAAAAAAAATTTACAGAAAATTTAAAAAATTTAAAAATTGGACTCCTTTTTTCAAAACCAAGCACAAGAACAAGAATTTCTTTTGAAGTTGCTATTTATGAACTTGGTGGTTTTCCAATATATTTACAATCTCATGAAACACAATTATCAAGAGGTGAAAGTATAAAGGATACTGCAAGAGTTATTTCAAGATATATTGATGGAATTATAATAAGAACATACTCACAAAAAGAACTTGAAGAGTTTGCTAAATATGCTGATATTCCAGTAATAAATGCCTTAACAGACCTTTACCATCCAGTTCAGATTTTATGTGATTTTTATACAATTTATGAGAAAAAAGGGAAACTTGAAAATTTAAAAATTACATATATCGGAGATGGGAATAATGTCTGTAATTCTTTAATAGAGGGCTGTGATTTACTTGGAATAGAAATAAGAGTTATCTGTCCAGAAGAATATATGCCAGATGAAGAAGTTATAAAAAATCTGAAAAATAAAAATATATTAAAGATAAGTTCAAATCCAAAAGATTATATTGAGGATGCAGATATTATTTACACGGATACATGGGTAAGTATGGGAGATGAAAAAGAAAGAGATAAACGACTTAAAATATTTAGAAAGTATCAGGTTAACAGAGATTTATTAAAAAAAGCAAAAAAGGACTTTTTATTTATGCATTGTTTACCAGCACATAGGGGAGAAGAGGTAGAGGATGAAATAATGGATGGTCCAAATTCAATTGTAATAGACCAGGCAGAAAATCGTCTCCATTGCCAGAAATCACTTCTTGCCTTTATTTTTAAAGACAGGTAAAATTAAGTAAAGGGGGAAAAATATGGAATTAACAAAAGAATTATATGAGGCAATAATAACAATAATAGATGATAGAGTTAAGGATATAAAGGTCACAAGAGAAGAATTTGATAAACTGAGAAAATCTATTGAAGAACTTGCAGAGGCACAAAAGAAGACAGAAGAGAGGTTAACAAGATTAGAGGAAGTAGTGGAGAGATTAGCGGAGGCACAGAGGAAAGCAGAGGAGAGGTTAACGAGGTTAGAGGAAGTAATGGAGGAATTGGCAGAGGCCCAGAAAAAGACAGAGGAAAGAGTATCAAGATTGGAGGAAGCAGTGGAGAGATTGGCAGAAGCACAGAGAAAGACAGAGGAGAGATTAAATGAGTTAGCAGAGGCCCAGAAAAAGACAGAAGAAAGAGTATCAAGATTAGAGGAAGCAGTGGAAAGATTGACAGAGGCACAAATGAGAACAGAAGAAGAAATAAGGAAATTGACGATAGGATTAAAAGAAACAAGAGAAATGGTAGCAGGTTTATCAGATACAGTTGGTTATGGGCTTGAAGATAGAGCAATGAAATATTTACCAGAACTTCTGAAAAATAGATTTAATATAAATTTAAAAACTCCTCTTATAAGAAAATATGTGACCTATAATGGAGAGGAAGAGGAATTAAATATTTATGGCAAAGGTGAAAAGGATGGGAGAGAAATAGATATAATAGGAGAGGCAAAATCAAGACCTTCAAAAAAAGATGTAGAAAAATTTCTTAAAAAAATAAACCGACTTGAAAAAATGAAAATTATATCTGATAGTAAATTTTTGCTTATTGTTGGTTATACTATAAGACCAGAAGTTGAATTATATGCAAGAAAAAATAATATAGAAGTTATATGGTCATATGAGGTTCAATAGTGGAATTTGAAAAAAGAATTGAAAAAATAAGGGAATTCATTTCAAACAAAAAAATAGATGCATTCTTTACAAAAAATCAATCCCATATATTCTATCTTACAGGTCTTTTTGAAATTGAAGGTATTCTTTTGATTGATAAAGAAAATTTATATCTTTTTGTTTCTCCACTCTATTTGCAGGAATCTCTTGACAGTTTTGGGTATAATAAAAAAGTAAAAAACCTATATATAAAAGAACTCAAAAACAATAACTTCCAGAAATTTATCTCAAGATACAAAAAAGTTGGTTTTATAGAAACAGAAATTTCTCTCCACTCCTTTAAAAATTTAAAGAAGCAGACAAAAACAGAATTATTTGGCATTATTGATGATATTATTTTGAATATGAGAATGAAAAAAAGCAGAGAAGAGATTGAATTAATAAAAAAGGCAGAAGAGATAACTGAAAAAACAATGGAAAAAATAAAAGAGGAGATTAAAGAAGGGGTAAATGAACTTGATATTGTTGCTGAAATAAAATACTTATTAATAAAAAATGGAGCAAGAAAGGAAAGTTTTGAACCAATTGTTGCTTCAGGAATTAATAGTTCATATCCACATCATAAATCTAAAAATAAAAAAATAAAAAATGGTGAGGTAATAGTAATAGATATAGGAGCAGATTTTTTTGGCTATAAAAGTGATTTAACAGAAACTTTTTTCTGTGGGAAAGTTGATGATGAAATAAAAAAAATTTATAAAATAGTTGAAGAAACAAAAAAAATCTGTATTGAATATTGTGAAAATGAAAATTTAAGAGGAAAGGATATATATAAAAAGGCAGTGGAAAATTTCAAAAAATATAATCTTGAAAAATTCTTTATTCATGGGCTTGGACATGGAATAGGAATTGATGTTCATGAAAAACCATATTTAAATAAAAAAGGTAATGAGAAAATTGAGGAAGGATTTGTTTTTACAATTGAACCGGGAATTTATTTGCCAGGTAAATTTGGAATCCGTCTTGAATCAATGTTTTTTAAATAAATTACAAAAAAATTTGACAAAGAAAAATATATGTGTAAAAATAAAAGAAAAAGGAGGAAAGTATGATTAGAGTAAGGGGAATTTTAAGTTTTTTGTTATTTTTTGCAGGTATTTTATTTTCAAACGGAATAATAGGAACAGTTGTAACAGTTGATGAGAATGGAAATATTCAAGATGTAAGTGATGCAACTATAAGAATATGTGGAACA